>Ga0115008_10002239_pt1 | contig 16018 bp, 16 predicted proteins | sample FraStrMetagenome_FD_87164 | JGI IMG/M metagenome (GOLD analysis project Ga0115008, IMG submission 87164) | Marine eukaryotic phytoplankton communities from Arctic Ocean - Fram Strait ARC3M Metagenome | ecosystem: Environmental > Aquatic > Marine > Oceanic | place: Fram Strait | collected...
ACATTAGACTTAAATACGTCTTTTTCCTTCTTCCCTCTAGATCTGGAGAGTGCCACATTAACGGATACGGGAACGTTATCTGTTAATGCCTTTAATAACCGTTCTACAAGCTCAGCTTTCTTCCCGACAGCACTTTGAGCTCGAATCTGCTCCACGTAAATTCGTACGAGAAAATTAAGTCTACCGGTAGTGGGGGACCGAGAGCCGGGAGGGAGAGGGGGTTGATACCTGAGAGCTCGTCTCTGTCGTATTTCATTATACAGTTGTAGGTAAAATGCTCAAGGAAATGTTTGACTGTACTTGGATCTTCCGTTGTCTTTGGGGTCGATGAGATAGTGTTTTTTGTTGTCGTTCCATTGATAGTATTAGATCTCTTGCTCCAATTTCCAATTATATATCAGAAACTTTATGCTACCGGTTTGCTTTGAAATAACTGGTCTTTTTGCGACTGAGGATATTCATCTAAATATAGAACGAGAGACTTACTAAGGCGTAACCTCACATTATTGATTAACCAATAGTAGCTGGAAGCTCGAATGCGTCTTTTACGTCGTCTCTCTCTCTACTCTATAGGAATACATGTAGAGAGAAACTTTCCAGTCTGCATATCCTGCAACGAAGGAAACTCGAATTCATTAGATGGGTAGTCATTTTACCTACTTTGAATTAATTTTCCTACCAATCGATATTATCGAGGAAACAAGTCGTCACGAGGTTTACATTTCACACTTATTGGTAGTTGGATACGCACACACTAAAATTTTACTTTGTTAAAAAGTATTGCTTTCAACTTGGCGCTGGCGCGCACGTTTCGAATTGTCTATGCTAGCCCATTATGAATTCCTTCCAATATACTCATAGTGTAGTTCTATTCGAAGTTGCTGTTGAAAAATAGTGTTATGTTATGTGCGATATGCGTCTGATGAGAAAACGGTACCGGTACTGCAATCTGCAATTCTTTTGTCTTCACTAACGGTTCGACTATTATGGCTACGGCTACCCTCTATCTTACAATACCGGGGTACATTGGGTACGTATTCTCCTCTCGTACAGCTTCTCGTGCTATCACTATCACGCACACGCAGGTCCACTCAGGCGACTGTGTCAAAACAATAACACACATCAAAGAATTGCAAACACCCATTGAACCTTTACTTTTTTTTTCTTTCATTTGCAGCGCAACAAAAGATCTTCTAAAATGCAGTTACGTGCTGTCATTATCCTTCCTTCTAATTTCATGCTCCTTTGGAATTTAATTGCTTTATACGCTGATTCAGCGTCATTCATTCGCCAGAATTCCATCCACAACTATAAAAGATCGAGTTCCTCTTTTGAACTTCTGATGATCCAACGCGCAACGAAGGGAAGTAAACGAGGAACTCCGGGATTTGGAAGCAATGAAAAGTCTAAGCGACAATTTCGAGTTGGGCAGGTTGTTAGAGCAGAGCTTGCATCTATTATTCGATCTGGTCATGAGGTGAAATACGCGGACAAGGAGCTTGATGGGGGTCTGAGGAATAGAATTTCAGTCGTCAATGCTGATGTATCACCTGATTTAAGGCAAGCAAGAGTCACAATATCTATTATGTCACAGCCAGCAGCTGGCTTCGAGGATGAACCAGGACCTGCTACTATGATCGCAGATACGATCGTTGAAAAGCGCTTAGCATATAGTTGGTTGGTAAAAAATACAAAGCAAATTCGGCATGCATTAGCGCAAAGGTTGAAGCATATGAAATCGGTTCCGAGCCTTACATTTGCACAAGCAGATGTCGGAGCTGCTGTAGATGTGATGCAGAAGATTGATAATATTTTTGACGGCAGAGACATTAGGAGTGACTATGGTGGTATGTCCTCGCCTGAAGCCTTATTTTCCAATATGAACGAAGAGGATTTATGGGATGATGATGAATGGGATGACGAAGAAGATGAGGATTTTGAATTTTTAGATGATGATGATGATGAAGATGAACTTTAATGGAGTTTCAGACATTCATGTTTAATATAAACCTAGTTTTCATTTTTCCATTTACGCTAACACATACCATAAATGCATTAATGAAAGTATTTGTGTTGGAACGGTTACACAACGACGCATATCAACTTTTAAGTGTGTATTGTAGATATTTATATCCAGCCAAGGTTAATGGATTAGCTACAATTTACAAAAGAATGCTTCTTTCTTCCTCGTTCACTTTTGATAATCGAATTTCAGAACAACCGCAAACAATTGGAAAAAGTTGAGCGATTTGTAACGGTTCCATGCATTCGATGTTTGGTGAAAGTATTATTATTGAGCACGGTTACACAATGAGACACGTCAGTTTTTTATTATTGTAGATATTTATATCCAGCCAAACTTAAATGATTAGCTACGATTTTCAAAATAATGCTTCTTTCTTCCTCGTTCACTTCTGAAAATCGAATTTTAGAACAATCGCAAAAAGTTAAAAACGTTGAGCGATTTGTAACAGTTCCATGCAATCCATGATAAAAATTTAGACTACACAAAACAAAAGTAACAAAATAGACGCGAGAAATTTTCATAAACACATTTTTTGAGACGCATTCGATGTTATTGCTGCCGCCGCCTTCTTTTCTCTTTCCTTTTGAGCACGGAGAAATCCTTCCGATTTAAAATGATCCCGCAACCATCTCTCAAGCCCGTTACCAGCTCCTTGTTTTCGCATCCAAACACCTTTCTTACTGCCGTCGGACTCAAAAGAAAAATGGTCAAAGCGTTTACTTTTCTCATATTTACCGGTAGCTGCATATTGTTGAAACTGAAGAGCAATGTCCTACACGGGAACGATATTAAGCACTACGGTCAGATCATAAATTCCACTTTATTCAGAAAATACAAGCAATTGTTTACCTTTCTAATTTCTACACAGATAACAGAATAGTAGCGCTTTTCTTGTTCGGAGACTTCGCTCCTCCATAGTTTTCCCATGTCTGCGGCCGAAGCTTTATTCTCTTGATCGTTTATGAAGTTTGGCATCAAATCATCTTCATACATTTGCGATGGAGAAGAGGGGCGGTCATCGTCGGATTCCTGCTTTCCACGCAAATGCATGAGTTTAAACTTCATCTGACCCATCCAAATGTTATATCCGCTAGTGGGAACCGGGGGAGGAGCTCCAGGTCGATCCATCTCAGCGCTTTTACGGCTACGCAGGTTGTCTAAAACGATGGCTAAATCATTTGCTTTGTCGGCCCTCTCATTGTAAAGTCTCTTCTTAAACTTTCTTCTATACACTTCAAAAAATCTAGTGCGCTTATGCTGTGACTGCAGCGCTAAATGAGATTGCCGAAGGCGTCTTTTACTCCTCATGGATTGCTCGCCTTGAACAAGGAACGCAAATCGAGACCAAGCATTATTGATGGATATATTTATAGGAGCATCATAACATGTAAACAGAAACCTTACGTTTAACAGCCGCCGTCACTGGTCCACGAGTTCGAAGTTGCCAAGGCAAAATAAGTTGACTTTTCATATTTAAATCTGGATAACCCTTTATCAATGTCATAGCTTCATCGAGCAGCTTTTTTCCATCACCAGATTCTGTTTCAAAGTCTCTTAACACATCATCACACTTTCTAATGGTATCGTATATAGGATCGTGCCCCTGCCCATCACTCAACACCTCCATCAACACGGTACTATCTTTCTTACCATCTTCGCTTCCAACTTGATCTTCCATTTGTTTTTCGGAACGTACGAAATAATAATTTATAATTTTCCAAAAGTGACAAAGTTCACAAAATTTACGCCCCACGATACATAACCTCCTATCTAAAAACCAACTTTGAATGGTCGCGTATACCTCCTCTCGATGTTCTATCTTCAGAGACTCTTACAAAATATACAAAAGTGAATTATGAGCATGAGCATATACAGCTGTATCCATTCCACACACAGTGAAAACAAGTGTAACATATATGTACCCAATCGGTAAAAATAATTTAGAGTAATATGCGAACTTCCGTGACAAACGCCAAACCGTACGCAACGTCAAAGTCCAAGCAAAAGGCAATCGCGCAACGTTACGTTACACAGAGAGAGTATTATCATTATCCTATATACGAGAGTATATCTGATCTCTCTTAGACGACGAGGCTGCTCTCAGATCACCCACTCACCATCTCACTCACTCACTCTCTCCTTCGATTACTGTACATTCATTCACAGATATCATATCCATTTGCCGTGTCCACAACGCGTACGCGTTCATGGACGGCAGCCATATCATCATCATTTCATTTTTCCTCTCCCTATCACATTTATACATAAATCTACATGATTATTATCATTTTTTAATAAAATAGTACTCAATCATAATAATATTCCTATAAAAACATTGCAAAGGATATATCCAATAATCCTACATTCATACGAATTGAGTGTTCCATTCAACGCAGCAGTAGTAAATATATTATATCCTATACAAAACATAAGAAAAAAAGTAACATAATATGGACAACACCAGCGCTGCACCGTCGGGCGTCTCGAGCACGATACACGTGGACAATCTAATTAAGACCATCGTACGAGCTTTTTATACGGATGATTGTGTATGCATCATTGACGTTTTATTGCGTGATAAGTACCTGCGAGATGATGACATGGGACCGAGGTTGAGTTTGCCGGTGAAGCAGTTGCGTCGGACGATGGAGTATTTGCATAGGGAGATGCTGGTGCGGTATGAGTTGGTAGATGATTTGGCAGCTGGTGGATCGCAGCAGACGAAGTTTTGGTATGTGGATTATAATCATTGTGTGAATGTGATTCGGTGGAGGGTTTTTAAGCTGAAGCAGCAGATTGCCAAGACAGAAGTTTCGGCACGGAGCAGTAGTAGCTATGTGTGTCCTAATTATAGAAAGAAGGTGTGCAATGGTACGTATAGTGAGCTTGAGGCGCAGCAAGTGTTGGATTATGATACGGGGTTGTTCTTATGTCAGGAATGCGTCAAACAATTTGCCAATCATCCCGAACCTCCCCCGAAGTCTTCTTACACACTTGAGGTTATTGATAGTAGTAAAGAATTGAAACTTGCCATGGAGAATGCAAAGAGGATCAACGATCAATTCAGTTGCCGAAGAGTTGGAAATATGCAACTTCGATATGGCATTTATGATTTGTTGCAAAAGATACGAAAGACAAAAGGGCCGTTGTCATCGAACTTACCGTCAGAAAATTTTGCACTTGGAATTGGTACCACTCGCCTGGAAGGTACGGGCCGTACTGCCGGGATTAAGGCAAAGAAATTGGCTCAACAGCAAGGTGAGATTGGCTTAAAGGCGATGCAAGACAGAGCTAAGCGAAATCAGGAGGGTGGTTCTGACCTGTTTAAAAATGCGATGGGTGAAGAGATATCATTTATACTAGAGAAAGGGAGCGGTAAACGTGCCTTTGCCCTTGCTTCTCGCAAATGTGACAACGGTATAATCGATGCCGATTTTGGTGTATTTTTCATGAGACGTTTAGAATATAGAGATAGAGAAGTTCCAAAGGTGAAAAAGCTTAAGGCTGATAAAAAGTTCAAAGTCTCCAACTCATCCATGCCTCCATTTCTCATCAACAACATCAGCCGAACGCAGCAAGAGATGAACTTGGGCAAGATAGATATGAGCGAAAAGGTTGGGCACGTAGATGAAAATGATACAGAAGAAGCGCCAGAAAATCTATTGACTCCAGAACGTCGCGTAATTGTTCAAGATTTATACTCGAAAGAACTCTCAAGGCAAAAGAGCCTTTTGGGTCAAGTTGTACCTGTCTTAGTGTCAGATACCAATAATTATTCAGACGACGACGATGAAGACAAAGAGGGGCTACACTGGGAAGATGGATGAATAGTTAATTCTTCATTGACTAAATTCACTTTATCATGATTTTCCAATTTTCGTCTTTCACAATCTTCGTATACTGGTGAGTTCCGATTTAATATGGAGCAGATACTCCTAAAATCTTTGAAGTGGGCGGGGTATTATTTTACATCAATACTTAAGTTGTTTTACGACAATAGTAACGTATACAGTTTCATCATTTTCTGGAAAGAATGATCCCCACTCCACACGTATGTACGACAGCTTCGGGCTGTTAATTCGTAAATTCTAAGAAAAGTACGCTCTAACTAAGACTCCCCCTCTGGCCGACGGTCCATCGAAAGAGATATTGGGAAAACATGTTTGTCTAGAGTAATAAGTTGGATGACAGAAGAAATCTTAAACAATCTTAGCAATTACGTTGACATATGAGTGGAAAGCAAGCGGATATCAAAAGTGAGCAGCGAGAAAGTTTTGGTCGATTATTTCAAACTCGCTTCACACCATATTACACATTGATAGTCTGTTCCATAAATATACTGAAGCATCTTGCCATTTTTAAGTAATTGTCACGATCGATCCACACTTAAACACATTAAAATTCTTTTTTCACAACTATATCTACGTGCTGAAGTTTATTGCTCTTTCTAAGTAATTCTGCTTGGTTGCGTAAGTTGACTAGAGGACAACTTAACTTCGACCCATCTTTAGGAGGAAATTGTGGTTTTCCTCTGGCTGCGCATTTGTGGCAATGCTTTCCATGAGTTACCAGTAGACAGTGTAAGTCCATTTTAATATCGTCAGGTATCGCAGAGTTCAAATGATCGTAGGCCTGCTCCCTTGAAAAGTTCGAAGGTATCCATTTCAATTTCTTGGATATTCGCAATACATGTGTGTCCACTGGAAAGTCAGGTCTCAAAAGAGAAAACAAAAGAACACAGCTGATTGTTTTCGGGCCGATTCCCTTAAATTTCCCGAGATAACTTTTAATCTCCTCATCAGAAGTATTACGTAAATGCTCCAATGTTGGTTCCGTACCCTCTTCCTGTTCTTCCGCAACTGTCTTAATTAAGCTAACAATAAATTCTGTTCGTTTCGAAGCAAGACCAGCAATTTGAATAGCATCCTCAACTTTCTTTCTGGTTTCCTTGTCATCTTCTTTCAACTCGTTAATCAAATTTAACCAACAAGGATAAGTGCTTTTTAGATTAGAAAATGCTTTACGCGTCAGTCGAGCCGTCGTATTTTGAGACAACATCGTAGACACAACCATATCCAGCACCTTCTCGCGATTCGAAGACTTACGACGCCCTTCATTTTCCTCTATAACCATCGGGTGTAGATCACCTAGGCCCTTTGTGGCAACTCTAAACTCGATTTCCCTTACTGGAGCTTCTTCGTGAACGAAACTAACATCCCACTCGGTTTTCATCGCTGGCATCGAAGTAGATGTAACCTGTTCCATCCCACTTGTCACGGCATCTGGAAGAATGATATCATTTTCTTGCTTACATCTCTTACTCCTACTTCTGCTCAAATAGGAAGACGACTGTACACCACTTACCTTCACCATACTATTACTGTATGCTCCATCTGGTGTGACTACCTTTTGCTTTTTACGCGACCGTGTTGACATATTTTTTGTTTTTCAAACTAAAAAGATTGAAAGGAATTCAAATCCACAACGAAGATTCTCAACGGTACAAGTTATCAGCTGTGAATAAAACACACAACAATACGACGTATTACTTTTAATTGAACGTTATAACTCGATACCAAAGATATATTTATATATCCAACACAGAACTACTATGTTTGCTTGCTTCATCTATTGTTTTACCCATGCCGGGTACTCGTGTATGGATTACATTCTGTCATTTTTTGCCAAGTCATCCAGGAAAGGAATGTTTCAAAATCCAATCACACACCAACATCCAAAAATAGCAAGGTCCAATGCCTAGAACACAAACAATACAAAAAACAGACGATGATGATGTCATAGATGATGTCATCCAACTCCCTTCCAAATTGCAAACTCGTCCGTCCGCAATCACGAACAACCTATATTTTAGCCCAACGTCATCACGTACTATCTACGTGAACCATGGATGGCAGGCAGGCATTGAAACACACCGACCGCACCGACACCGACGAAGAAGAGAAGAAGAAGAAGAGAAAGATGAATCTCACACAACAAAATACCAATCATCTTTCTCCTTCAACCGAAAACCAACTGCTTTATTCTTCACACAAGAGCAAGAGGTCTATTTTATTTTTCTTATATATTTTTTGGAGAGTGCATATTCAACATCATCATCTGTCACTGTCACACACTATTTTTCTCTCTCTTACGTACACACAATCGAAATCGAAATCGAAATCGAAATATATCAACATCGAATTCTACGATAGACGTATTATTTATTATTATATTTGGATCAAAGCTCCTACGTACGAGGAATTTGAAAAAGATTCCAACGTCAAACGAGTTGAGTTTGTATTTTAAAAAGTATTATAGTAGTGTATTGTTGTGGTTGCATGCAATCCCAGGAATACGGCTACAACGTAAGGAATCTCTCCATCACACCTTTCACTTCACTTCACTTCACTTCGCAACGCAGACAAGCAGACAAGCAAGCAACACACAGAGAGACTGAGTACCTTATCATGAACGCCTTACCAACACACCCACAACAACAACCACGACCAAAGCTACCTCGACTATTCCTACTCCTCCTCGCCTATGTCCTATCCTACAGTGGTTCCTTTACCCATCGTACGACCGGTGGTGTTGTGGTGGTTGCAGCCTCGTCGCCGTTCCATGACAAGGAACACCGTCCATTGTTGGCATCCATGGCACATACGGCATTTACCTTACCAATTCGTAATATGGTGGGGAAGAATGAAACGAGTAACGATGGGAATGGGAGTGATACTGCTGTGACTGCGAGTGCTGTGGCAGAACCGGTGGTGGGTGGTAGTAGTAGTGCTAGTTCCGTGTCGGATGTTTGTAGGGATGTGGATGTGGATGTGGATGTAGTTGGTCTGGAGGAGGATGGAGCAAGGTTGGATTTGATGCGACAAATGTTGAAAAGTGAGAAGGGTGACGATGATGATGATGATGCTGCTGCTGCTGCTGTCAAGCGACCCATGAAGGTTTTGTTTTTATCGTCGGATACCGGTGGAGGACATCGTGCCTCGGCAGAGAGTTTGGCAAAGCAATTTGAACGGTTGTATCCAGGTTCGACGTATGATTTGTTGGATATCTGGACCATGGATGGATGTTTGCCATACCGTACGTTGGTTCCGGCGTACAAGCATCTCTCGCGTCATCCGTTGCAGTGGGGAGTGGTGTACCATATTTCGAATACGAGACCCTATGAGATGTTGACTGATTTTCACAGTGCATTGACATGTGAACGTAAGATTCGAAGGAGGATTGCGTCGTACGAACCGGATGTCGTTGTGAGCGTTCATCCGACGATGAATAATGTTCCCATTATTTCACTGAAAAAGATGGAGAAGGAAACTGGAAAGCATGTGCCCTTCTTCACGGTTGTTACGGATTTTGGAAGTGGACATTGCACGTGGTTCCACAAAGGAGTTGAAAAGGTTTTCGTGGCGTCGGAGCGAATTAGGAAGCTTGCAAAACGAAGGGGCAGTGTCCCCAGTGATAAACTTGTGCAAGTGGGGTTGCCTATTCGCCGCGCATTTGCTGAAATTGTCGATGAGATGGGAGATAGAACAACCTCTGAGGGAAGAATCTACCAACGAAAAATTCGTGAAAACCTTAACATTGATCCTGACAAGAAGACTGTTCTGGTTATGGGAGGTGGTGAAGGTGTTGGAGGTCTCTCGAAAATTGTTGAAGCTCTTTATGTCGAGCTCATGAAGAGTGGAGTGGATTGCAATATTCTGGTAGTGTGTGGTAGAAACGAAAAGCTAAGAAATGAAATCGCCACGAAGGATTGGAACAAAATTGTGGAGACTTCGAAGAAACTTAAGAGGATTAGACATGTTGCTTTTCTAAGATACGTCATACCAAATAAACGAGTGAGGTCAGCTATGTCGCGGGCCTTGAAGCAGTCAAAGGAAGCAAAGCTACTTGCAAAAGCCGAATCGAGCAGTGTTTTGTCAAAAGAAGAAATAATGGCGAACGTGAATGTAACGCCACTTGGTTTCGTCACAAATATGGCCGACTATATGGTTGCATCGGATATACTTATATCGAAGGCCGGCCCAGGAACTATTGCGGAGGCTGCTGCTGTTGGTTTGCCAATAATGATAACAAGGTTAGCTGCGAATTTAACTAAGACTCGTCCCTTTCGACATTTGACTCATATAACTCATGTTAAAATTGTTTAAATTATTGAAAGCTATTTGCCTGGACAAGAGGCAGGCAACGTTGATGTTGTTCTTGACGGGGGATTTGGTGAATATAAAGTGAGCCCACCGGATATTGCCGAGGGTGTATCCTCGTGGTTGCAAGATGAGGATCAATTGTTGAAAATGAGCCAATGTGCTTATGCTGTTGGCGCGCCACATGCAAGTGAAGAAATTGTGTTAGCAATTGGAGAAAGCACGCAACAGTGGATGCAAATTAACGATGAGACAGCTGATACACGCAAAAGAATATAGGAAAGTAGACAGACATGAAAAGCACTAACTACGCGTGTATCAGCAAATTTAAAGAAATTATTAATATCGATCAAGAATAAAGTTCATGTAGAGAAAAGTAAGAAAGTCATAGCGATAATGATTTCGTTTTCTTCAGATATCTTCGCTACGAAGATAATCTCATAAAGCATCTTTAGAGCGTGTAGGGTGCAGGTTTGTAACAAGCATCAACGCTGTTCAGATATTACTACCCATATCATCAGAAACAAGTTCTAGTAGGTGCATGCATTTAATTATGAGATTAGTAGAGGTAGTTCATGTACTATCACGACGACACGCTGTGAGTGCGATCAACAGGTCTAGATCGTTTATGCCGTAGTTCGAGTTTCTCTTTCACAGTTTGCGCAAGTTTTGAAAGAGTTACGAACTCTTCGTGGCCACCCAGAACTTTGAAGCCTTGCATCTCATCATATATTTGACGTATACGTACACTGCGCTTCTCCCTGAGAAAATGAGGCGCGACAATAACAAGAAATGGGATACGTAACAAAAAGCAAACATGATAAATTTGCTCCAATGTCCAATCACTGGAAAATTCGTCTGCCTCGATCCTAAGTAAGCTCGAAAAGGCAGCTTGATGAGGTAAGTATTCTGCGTTAATTCCTCCAGCCCATAAAAAGGAGCATACTTCTGCCCGAGCTTGCACGCTAGAGGAATCAAAGCCATTTGGACTTGCGACCATACAACTAATGTCGTTTATTTGTTGCAGAGGATGACCCAACATACATCGAATGTCATCCATGTCACTAATATTATCATCTAGAAGAAATTTCTTGTATTGACATACTTCGTAAAGTCGATCGACAATGCGATGAACAGAAAATCTTATTCCTGCAGCTATAGGTATAGGAGCTGTCGTATACAAATTTGATATGCTTGACCCAAAATTTCCAGGTGGTCGATATCTTCGTACTAAATCATCAAAACGACCCCCCTCTGCAAATAATTTGGCCCTTTTTCGTTGGACCAAATTATTGGCTTTCTCTTCCAAAGAATCATCACTGATCGTGGTGAAGAAGGCTTGGAAATAGAGCCCACCGTGAAAATGCCTTTGTCGTTGTTCAAAGAAATCAAAAATTATGTAGTCTGGGCAATCATACAAATTCGATGAACCAGATTCAGCATCATCATTCAAAGATTCACATGAAAACAGTGTATTCTCTTCGAGGGCATGTAAGAATTTTCGTAGACCCCGTATTGCACGATAGCACGATTCGTAAATTTTTGCTTGTTTAGACCCTTTTTCAAGTTCAGGATCTATCGCCTTTCTGAAGTCGCCAACAGTCTCCTGCAAAATATCGAGCGAATTTACAACGTCTCCCGGCCTTATTGACTTAACTTGAAGACATTCCAAAAACGTAATCAACTTCTTCAAACAGCCATCTTCGATATTGTGTTGATCTCTAGCATTCATCATGGCTGCAATTACATGTTCATTCGTCTTATGCTCCATAGATAAAGGGGCGATGCACTTCGAAAACACCTTCAGCACATCTCTTCGAGTTTTTACGTCTTTTTGTGACAAGCCGCATAAATCAAAAATTGTATCCCCTATCCTCGTGTGAGTAACTCGCAAATGCCATCGTTGTAATTTATTATTTTCAGGATCAGGTTGAGGGTGCAAATCAAAATCTTTGTAATAGAAAAGTAAGAAACTGTGCGCAACTCACTCCAAATGTCATATGCTATTTCTCTTAAGCTTACCTTCGGAACTTGCCAAATTCTTAAGCGATTGACATAGTACCTGAATCAATTCAGCTTCAATAAAGGATCCATTTTTTATGAAGCGGTCATGATATATTATATCAAAAGCAGCCTCAACTGACTCTTTGGGGTGGCCATCGCAAAGTGACTGGACGAAAATATTAGAGCTGATTCAATGAAACTCATCTTAATACACAGAATACTCACTTCTTGATAAACTTTGCCAATTTCATATCGTTTCAAACGAGAAGCTGCCATTCCTCCCCTTGCGACTGCTCTCGCAAAGTTTGCTGTCAAATCTTGAGGAAGCTGTAATATATTTCCACGTTTATTCATCAACTCAGAAGGCTTAGCAAGTGGACCCGGAAAAGTATGTAGAACTCTAGAACCTCTTTTAGACGGGGAAAGCAATGGGCTTTCAAGTTCTACAGCTGCGTGAGATTTGAAAATAGTTCGAAGTGAAGCTTTGATAGATTCAGAAACATGAGGAAGGGAACCAAGGTTATCAGCAATTCCCATAATAGAAGGAAGCGAAGAACACATGGCCAAAGTCGATGTAGCTCTTTGAAGTGTACCATATTCGAGGCCTTTTCCAAACCTTTCCATTCCGATGGCTCTCGATAATGAGGCATGAATTGCTGCAATGGAAAGAGGACTTGACGTACACAAGTAGTCAATATCTCTTTCGATATCTCCCCATCTCGCTCCGCCAAGATTATTAAGGATACGCACCAAACTCTTTTTTATGTCCAAGCCCGACCTCATATGCTCGCGTGCTTTGATGCTAACATCGCTTTCAAACGTGACTTCTACATGGTACGGTTGAAGCTGATCGAACAAAGAGCTTAAAATTTGACTGTATGTCAAGCTTTGTGGATTGCTTAGAATTTTAAGCGCCTCATCCAGATAGTGCTTTTCCAATTCCATCTTTCCAGGTAAAATGGAACAGGACAAAAGATCATTTGCCGAAGGTCTTTTAGAGGGATCGCGGCATAAACACCATAATATCAATTTGTTGACAGCCTTTGACACCGACGGAAACGATTCCGGGAACCTTTTTATTGCTAGGTCTTCCCATTTATTACTTGAATGAGGATCGTCTATTTCGAAAGAAAGATCGCTGTCCAACGAAAGATCGTCCCCCCTGAGCGTTGAAAGAATTTGTGCTCTTTCCATGTATGTTTCTATGGGGCGATGAAACATTTCGAACAGGACCACACCCAATGAAAATATGTCAACCTTTTCGTTATATGATGAGCCCACGTTCTGCTCTGGAGCCCTATAAAATGTAGTCCCAACTCCTTTTGTCATCGATTCAGTTGGATGGCTAAACGTATTAATATCCATGTCATACTTCTTTTGGTCTGGTACTGGAGAAGTTTGAGGGTTTAAGACATCTTCGCTATCGGTTTCTGCTAAACGTACTCCTCGTGATGAAGTAGCAAGGCCAAAATCACCAATTCGTACATTGTTTTCACTATCCAAAAAAATATTGCTGGGTTTCTGGAAACAATATTTTCGATTGAGTTTCGCAATCAATGAAAATTAAGATGAGATTACTTACAAGATCACGGTGAATCATTTTATGTGAATGTACATACGAAAGAGCTTCAATAATTTGCCGTGCTAATCTCCAACTTTCGTTAGGCTTTGGGTGAAGTGAACCCTCGTCAATGAGATGGCGCAAAGTTGTAGAACAATATTCCATCTTTGTCAAAGCTTGAAATCAGATTAAGAATTACAAGTGAAACATTGTAAGAATACGATTACCTGAATATATAGACATTTTTGAACGCCTTCATTTTCTGATTTATCAAGCTGCGCAGAAGTGGAATAGTCAACCACTTCCGACTTATCAGAGCTGTATAGAGCAAAATTATTCTTTGGTTTACTCAAATTTAATCCTTCGTAACCTGTAAAGAGCGGGTTCTTATTTAAGTTTAGTTAGAAAGACAACTCATTGACATAAGATTCAACTTCTGTCTCACCTGAAGGACATTATTCGGGGTTCCAAACCGAAGCATATCTGCAAAATCGTCTATTTTTCCAACATTTGATTTATGTTCATCACTCTCATCCCCACTAACTTTCTTTTTCCACCACTCGCTTTGACTAGAACTTTCATATTCAGCGGTAGTTGGATCTTCAGAGATTACTTCACTTTCAGAATCAGATTCTTTCACAAAGCTTTCTCCTTCAACCCAAGCTTGGTAATAACGGACAATATTCTTATGCGTCATTCTCGAAATCGACGTTACTTCTCGAAGCAATTTTCTATTAAGTTTCTCCGCAAATTTGGCATGCGACTTCCCTGTTTCGGGACGGAGCAGAATTTTCTTTACAGCATCTGGAAACAATCCAACGGCAACACGATTGAGGTAAATGGCACCAAAGAAAATCAACAACAAGCCTTACATATTCGTCGATCCAAGCGATTTCGACATTTCACAACTTCGCCTCCACCTCCCTTTCCTAAAATTCCAAGTAGTTCGAAATCTATCTTATAACGCGAACCCGTTGCAGATTTCAAAAAGTCAGTATTTTCGTCCTCTTCATCATCCCATTCAAATGAGTCGTCTACGTTGGAAGAAGATGAAGACAAACGACCAATGTCATCAACACCAACTGGGATTCCATCGTTGACATTTCCATGAACGCAAATCTTTTGTTTATTTCGAACCGCAGTCATGGCATTTATTTGGCGTTGATATTCATTTTCTATCCCAGAACTATCTATAGGTACAAATTGTTCTTCTAGCTGTTCTTCTTTCTCTCCCTCCTCTTCCGAAGACGACCGATCCAGATGCGTTGAAGATTCTTCGTTCGCAATTTTATCATTTTCTCTCTGCTTCATTTGCTCCCAAGCAGCTAGATTTACCAATTAAATGTAAGACTCACATCAAAAATTCGTCGTCAACCATTAAAGTTCATTTTTAAGTACTTACACATCACTTGCTGTTGAGGACTCCGATTACATTCCAATAGGATCTCTTCTATTTTTATAACAATCTCATACAACATTTCCTGACCTTGGGAGGCACACTCCTCCGCTCTCTTCGTCACCTCTTTTTTAAGAATCTCTAACTCCCCATCCCTTAACCCTACAACATTTAAAAACTTCACGACAGGCGGCACAAACGGATAACCCTTCACAAGCTTCACTGACAAAGTAACAGAGGCCCCAATATCTTTCGGAGACAAATCAGGAGGTTTGATTTTAATTTCGTACCTACGCTTCCCCGTACAGCTAAAGTCTTGCTGATATATCGATTCAAGGACCATCTCTTCATCTCGACGCATCGAGGATAAATCCTCAAGACCTCCCTGATAGGGATAGGCATTTTGTTCACCGTTATGACACTTGTTATTCCTACTGCTACTGCTGCTGCTCGACGATGATGAACCATCCTCATCAAATTCGTTTGATAGCAAGGCTGCATAACGTGACATATTTTCTTTCCAAAATATCTATTTCGCTGGCAACGGATTTATAGTTCCCTGTTTTTGTTCGTTCCAAAAACTTTCACGCAGAAAATAACACTGATATTGAAACCACAACGTTCATCCCCCACTTCGGTTCCACTTTCATGTATGAATAATGTATGTTCGAATGGACAATCTATGGTTGGAAGGATAAATTCAATAGAATACCAACTACCAACTTGGATAGAATATAATGGTACAAACAATTCTGGATACGTTACAAGTTCTGTTAGGAACATATTCTAGGTACCAAAGTTCGCAAATAATTCGGATAAATACCTTCCCGTTCAATCCTAACCCAGCATCCAATCCAATCCAATCCAATCCA
>Ga0115008_10002240_pt1 | contig 16018 bp, 19 predicted proteins | sample FraStrMetagenome_FD_87164 | JGI IMG/M metagenome (GOLD analysis project Ga0115008, IMG submission 87164) | Marine eukaryotic phytoplankton communities from Arctic Ocean - Fram Strait ARC3M Metagenome | ecosystem: Environmental > Aquatic > Marine > Oceanic | place: Fram Strait | collected...
AATTAAAAAAAGAAGCTTTTGAAATAGGTTATAATGCCGCAACAAATGAATTTGTCAATATGTATGAAGAGGGTATTATTGATCCGGCAAAAGTGACTCGTTCAACCTTACAGAATGCTGCTTCAATCGCGAGTATGGTATTAACTACGGAATGTATTATTGTCGATAAACTCGAGAGTACAAATAATAAAGAACGCTAAAAGAATGGATATGGTAGATTCAAATACTCGCACTCCAGAAAATGAATTGTTTGATACGGATATGATGAAAGAAACATTAGATGATGAGATGGCATTGTCAGAGCACATAGAAGAATTCAGTCAAAGGTTAATATTTTGTCTCGTAATTTTAATTATCGCTACACTAATTTGCTTCGCTGACGTTAAAGAAATTGTAAAAATTTTTCAAGCACCAGCCATTGGAATTAAGTTTTTACAATTTTCACCAGGAGAGTTTTTCTTCGCTTCAATCAAAATAGCAGCCTTTTGTGGTATTTTAATTAGTAGCCCCGCCTTAATTTATCAGATCTTATTATATATATTACCGGGGATGACAAAAAATGAACGGAATATTGTTCTTCCAGTAATTTTTAGTTCAAGTATTCTTTTTATCATAGGCTTACTTTTTTCGTACTTTTTTTTAGTACCTGCAGCCCTAACTTTTTTTATAAATTATGGGGCAGATATCGTTGAACCTTTTTGGTCTTTTGAACAATATTTCGATTTTGTTGCTGTTTTAATTTTTACAACAGGTATAGCATTTCAAGTGCCTGTGATACAGGTGGTTTCAGGCGTCTTAGGGCTCGTTTCTGGTAAAACTATGTTGCAAGCATGGAAATATGTTGTCGTTTTTGCAACTATTATTTCAGCCATCATAACACCCTCCACTGATCCGGTAACACAACTTTTATTATCAGTGGCATTGATAATGCTTTATTTAAGTGGTTGCACCGCGGTCATTTTTTTGAAAAAAGAAATTTAAACGAATTTAAATTTTAGTGATAAAGTGTATAATTAAATCGAACATGTAAAATTCTGCCTAATTTAAATCTTTTATGAACCTATTATTAACTAAACTTAGATCTATTTTTCTCGTTTTTGGTATAATCTCAACACTGTTTGTACCAAAAGTTTCGTACGCTTACCCTGTTTTTGCTCAAAACGCATATGAAAATCCGCGTGAAGCGACGGGTCGTATTGTTTGTGCAAATTGCCATCTAGCACAAAAGCCAACAGAAATTGAGGTGCCCCAAGCTGTGTTACCTGATTCTGTTTTTGAGGCCGTAGTCAATATACCGTATGATACGTCTGTAAAACAAGTTACAGCTGCTGGTACACGTGGTCCATTAAATGTCGGCGCTGTTTTAGTGTTGCCAGAAGGGTTTAAATTAGCCCCGAAAGATCGTTTATCGGATGAGTTAAAGGCCAAGACAAAAGGTGTTTTTGTTCAACCTTATAGTAAAACTCAATCTAATATTTTAGTTGTAGGTCCTATCGCAGGGGATAAAAACCGTGAAATTGTTTTCCCGATCCTAGCACCTGATCCTGCACAAGATTCGACTGTTAACTTTTTAAATTATCCAATATACGCTGGTGGAAACCGAGGCCGAGGACAAGTATACCCAAGTGGAGAAAAAAGTAATAATACTTTTGTTACAGCTCCAAAAGCCGGACAAATTACTGATATTACAGTAGGTGAAAAAGGGAAAACAACGGTTACAATCGAAACGACATCTGGCGATACTGTAACACAAGTCGTTCCAGCGGGTCTTGATTTATCTGTAAAAGTTGCAGACGTAGTAAAAGCAGATGCTCCTTTAACATTAGATCCAAACGTTGGTGGTTTTGGGCAAGCTGAGACTGAAATAATTTTACAGAACCCAAATCGTGTGAAAGGTATGATTGCATTCTTCTTTACAGTAACAATAGCACAAATCTTGCTAGTATTAAAGAAAAAACAATTTGAAAAGGTTCAAGCTGCTGAGATGAATTTCTAATATCTTTAACAAAAAAAACTGGATTTTTATATCCAGTTTTTTAATTAAGATCTAACAATCTTGTCTGCAGAACTCACGAATACTAAAGCAGCTGAAATTGGTATAACAATAATGATTACTGCTAAAAATACACTACTTAAAAAAGCACTTAACGAAGGTGTCATGAAAATGATTAAACTAAAAAATAAATTTTCCTGAATTTAATAGTTATTATAACACGAACGAAATCATATATCCTTTGTTTAAAATTATTTTATTTTTAACATTTACCAATAACAAAAGGTAAAATGGCAGCTATTCGTGCACGTTTTATCAATTTAGTAATAATTTTTTGCTCTTTAGAAGTTAAACCCGTATTTCGTCGTGGCAATATTTTTCCTTGGTCACTTAAAAAATTACTTAAGACTTTTTTATCTTTATAATTAATTTCAGTAACAACCAAATCTTTTAACAAATTTTTATCTTTTATATTCACGTTATTTTATTTCTTTAAACAGTTCATGTTTTTTTGTTACAGGCGAATATTTTTTTAATTCTAAACGTTCTGTTGTTGTCCGTCGATTTTTTGTTGTATGGTATCTATATACCCCATCTGGACCTTTATGTTCCAATGTGACACGAACACGGGCTCCTTTACCTTTAGCCATTTTAATATTTTGAAGATTTAATAATTAGTACCCTAACTACTAATTATAACAGATACAATTATTTGAATCAATCTTATTTAGTAATTTTGTAAAAATGTAAAATACATATTATTAATGTAGTTTAGACTAATTTAAATAATAGGGTTATTAGTTTCAAAAAAAAGCCTATACTGACTTTGTTAATTTTTTAGTTGGTCTAGATTTTTCAGCCGATGACCTATTAAAGATTATAGAGGTTGAAGAAATATAAAAGATTGAATCAAAACCAAACAAAATTGACACTATGGTGTTCAGATCATTGCAATTGGAGAAACTATTCGATACGGTCCGTTTAACGAATAAGCAAAAGATTTGCTTTTTATTTTATACTCGCTTGCAAAATGTAGGTTATTAAAAATTACCCTTAAGCTAACACTTTTAAAAAACAAGAGAGTGGCCTAAGGGTAAATAATCTTGAAAAACTACCTATCCAAATAAGGATCTACGAATATAAAAAATCTTTACTAAAATAGACAGTACAGATGTCAAATAAATTTCACTAATATAATAACAACAGCACTATTATCGTTATTTTGGCAATATAAAATTTAAAAGGTCTGTTTTATTAAAAAAGTATTTGACTTAGCTGATTTAATCTTCGTGTTCTTCAAAAGGGTCTCTCAATTGTTTTGACACAGGTCCAAACGCCGTGTAAACAGAATAACCTGTTATACCTAAAAGAAGGCCAGAAATAAATATACTTAAAATTGTTGCACTTTCCATGAAAAATAGTTGCTTAAGAACTTGTAAGAAAAAGTAAAAATTTGTTTATAATATATATTATGAGTAGCATTATAAAATTTTACTAATAAATTTTTTTTAAACTAAAATTATGGCATTAAGAACAAGATTAGGGGAAATTTTAAGACCATTGAATTCAGAATATGGAAAAGTTGCACCAGGTTGGGGAACGACTCCCGTAATGGCTGTTTTTATGGCTCTTTTTCTTGTATTTTTAGTTATTATACTTCAAATCTATAATTCATCGATTATCCTAGAAAATGTTGATGTGGATTGGGTAACGGTTAGTTAACGAAAATTAGAATAAGTTGTTTTTTTAAGCAAGCAACTTATTCAACCTTTATAATATTCCAGTAATAATTGAAATGTTTTTCTAATATTTGATGGATATAAAATCTAATTGCAAAAATAGAAAAGTAAATGATGTATAATAATTAATATTTAGTTCTGAGGATTCACCACGATTCTAATAATTCATTAATAATTAATCGGACTCGTTACATTAAAAATATTAACTTGTTTAATAAGGTTGAAATTGATATACTAGCACTATCGTAGCGGACGTGGCGAAATTGGTAGACGCACTAGATTTAGGTTCTAGCGAGTATTCTCTTGAGAGTTCGAGTCTCTCCGTCCGCAATACTTTTTTGCATATTTTTTTGTCCTTGCGGAAATCATAATTAAAACAGACATAATAATAAGTAGTTTTTAAGAATTTATTCGTTTGCTATTTATTTCATTTAAAATATTAATTAGATAATTAATATAAAACTCTAAATGCTAGGGGATTAAGTATGTATATAGCCATATATATATTCTTGATAAAAAAAATCGTATCTATTTTTAATTCAAATTCAAATATGTCACATAATGTAAGAGTTTATGATACATGTATTGGTTGTACTCAATGTGTAAGAGCCTGTCCATGTGATGTTTTAGAAATGGTACCTTGGGATGGGTGCAAAGCAGGTCAAATTGCTTCTGCTCCAAGGGCTGAAGATTGTATCGGTTGTAAAAGGTGTGAAACAGCATGTCCAACAGACTTCTTAAGCGTTCGTGTTTACTTAGGAAGTGAAACGACGAGAAGTTTAGGTTTAACATACTAAAGAGGCATTTAAAAGAAGAAAAAGAAAAGATCTATAAATTCATCGTTTCTCAATAGCGTTTTAACAAAAATTTTTTACGATTAAACGCAGAGATCGTAAAATTAAAATTAGCGTTATTAGACAGTTATCCCTAAACTAAATTATATCTAGTTTAGGTATAACAATTTCATATATGATCATTAAGTACCTGCCTGCCTTTCTATGGCGTTGTTTCAAAGTGCTACTACACTGATTGTTAGTGTTGTAGGATAGAAATATGCTACGTGAATATTATTATTAACTTGTATATCCGTGGCGGTTGTCTCGTTTGTACCAACTTACATTTGTACTAACACCAGCTACACCCCAGACAATTAAATTGTTACATTGCGTGACTCTTTTTGCAGGGCGAAGACCTCGTACGGCTTGTCCATCAGGAAGTGACATTTCTACTGGCTTTAATACAAGCCTAAAAATAAGTCAAGGAACCTTTCACATAAAGAAAATTTTTAAATTAATTATAATCTTATACCTTTTCTTACCCCCAAACGACTAAAAGAAATTTTAAGATGGTGTTAATTGACGAGTCGTAAACCCTGATAATAATTATTAATAAAACTGGTAAATTATTTCTAAGCATTCTGAAAAGCGTTCAAATTAACCTTAAACAGATTGTTAAGTTAAAATTATGAATATTTTTTCATCGATCATACGAGTTGTATGGAAAACAACATAAAATAAAATATTTCGTTTGTAACTATATTTAGATTGTAAGAACTTAAACAATAAGATAAATAAAAATATGGCAAAAGTTATTGGTATTGATCTTGGAACAACAAATTCAGTTGTAGCTGTAATGGAGGGAGGAAAGCCAGAAGTAATAGTAAACGCTGAAGGACAAAGAACTACGCCATCGATTGTGGCGTATACAAAAAAGGGGGATCTCTTAGTGGGTCAAATTGCAAAACGTCAAGCGGTAATTAATCCCGAAAATACATTTTATTCTATAAAACGTTTTATTGGACGTAAACCAAGCGAAATAACTGAAGATTTGCGTCTTGTCTCATATAAGGTTATTCAATCAGAAGATACTGATACTATTAAATTAGATTGTCCGACGCTAGGTAAACAATTTGCACCAGAAGAAATTTCTGCCAAAATTTTACGAAAATTAGTGGATGACACTTCAAGTTATATCGGTGAACCAGTAACTCAAGCTGTAATAACTGTTCCTGCATATTTTAACGATTCACAACGTCAGGCTACAAAAGATGCTGGAAAAATAGCAGGGCTAGAAGTTTTAAGAATTATTAATGAGCCGACAGCAGCCTCATTATCATATGGGTTAGAAAAACAAGATAATGAAACAATTCTTGTCTTTGATCTAGGTGGTGGGACATTTGATGTCTCAGTTCTAGAAGTTGGCGATGGTGTTTTTGAAGTTTTATCTACATCGGGTGATACAAATTTAGGTGGTGATAACTTTGATGAGCAAATTGTTCAATGGTTAATTAATGAGTTTAAAACACAAGAAGATATTGATTTAACAAAAGATGCACAAGCTTTACAACGTTTAACTGAAGCTGCAGAAAAAGCAAAAATCGAACTATCTACGCTTCCAGAAACTCAAATTAATTTACCTTTTATTTCATTGACGGCAGATGGGCCGAAGCATCTCGATATAGCTTTAACGCGTGAGAAGTTTGAAACATTATGTGGAAATTTAATTGAGCGCTGTAAAGTACCGATTCAAACAGCATTGAAAGATGCAGAATTACAGCCTAGTGCAATCGAACAAAATGTTCTTGTCGGAGGGTCAACAAGAATACCTGCGGTCCAAGAACTTGTGAAGTCTTTATTAGGTAAGACTCCTAACCAAACAGTTAACCCAGATGAAGTTGTCGCTGTTGGAGCAGCAGTTCAAGCCGGTGTTTTAGGTGGAGAAGTAAAAGATATTTTACTACTTGACGTGACACCACTTTCACTTGGTGTAGAAACGTTAGGTGCAGTTACAACAAAGATAATAACGCGAAATACTATTATACCGACAAAAAAGTCTGAAACTTTTTCTACTGCGATAGATAATCAACCAAATGTTGAAATTCATGTTGTACAAGGTGAGCGCGAATTAGTAAAAGATAATAAAAGTCTAGGTACTTTCAGATTAGATGGTATTGCACCGGCTGCACGTGGTGTTCCACAAATTGAAGTAATTTTTGATATTGATGCAAATGGAATTCTTTCTGTAACGAAAAAAGATAAAGCTACTAATAAGCAGCAATCTATTACTATCACCGGGTCTTCAACACTTGTTAAAGAGGAGATCGATCGTATGGTTAAAGATGCGGAGGATAATGCTACTCTTGATAAAGAGCGTGCTGAAAAGATTGCTATTAAAAATAATGCTGATACGCTTTGCTATCAAACTAAAACTCAACTAGAGACTTTAGGCTCAACGATTAGCTCAGATGAAAAAACTCGAATTGAAGGTCTAGTAACAGAACTTGAATTTGCAATAAAAAATGAAAGCTATGATGAGATAACAACTTTAACAACAACAATTACACAAGCACTCAGTGAAATTTCTAGTTCAGCTCCTGAAGTAGAAGTTGAATCTTAATAAAATATTGTAATATATAATTTTGTACTTTATTTGACTCCTATGTAATAAAGGAATACTCGTATGGTCATCAAGATTTTTTTGCTATGATCAATTGCAATATTTAAAAAATTTCTAGACGTTGCTATCAGGGGTTTTGGAAATCGCGGCGTTTAGTAAGTTTGTAAAAGTTAAAAAATATCTTTCCGTACTTTGTAACAGTTACGTCTTGTTACTTTATTGATATAGTTGGTTATGTGTATAACGACTATATCAATAATCTTTCTTATATTTTTCTATATGTTGGATTAGGTTTATTATATCAACAACTGAACTACTAATTAGTTAGTTTATTATATATAATAATAATGTTTTTGTGAAACAGAATTCAATGTAACAAAACTGCCATTAATAATAGTAAAATTTAGCAAATAAAAAAAGTATAAGTTAACCTAAACACTATCCATCTTATGATAAGATTTGCAATAGAAATCGATTAAAGGATACTATCTACCCAATATTTTTTATTAAGTTGCATGAGTTTTGTGAAAAACTTTTAGTTTTTCTTAATTTTGAAACGACATTTTATAATATGTTTTTGTTTATCATTTTGTTAAGGATAGGATGAATAATAAACAATTTTAACAATCTTAAAGTAGGGTAAAACGGACATTACTTAATTAAGCAGTATAAATTGTCCTATTTAAACAAAAAATTATGTTTAAGACAGTATTTACTAACGATAAAAAGACTTGTGATTTAAAGCTTTTTTCGGGAATTGTTGCGTTATCAATATTTGATGAAACACTCACAGAACAATGCTTCTCTCCTAGTAAAGCTTATGATATTGAGCGTATACTCGATAACCCCAATGTAAAAAGACAAGCTTTGAACTTATTAGGTTTGACAACAGATCAACCCAATTTACCTTTTTTATTATCTCTGAAAATAAATTTTAGTCTAAAGCAATACTTGAGTAAATATAAATTAACATATTTTCATTACTCTGAAAAATATTCTTTATTTCACGTTCCTTTATTTAAACATCAAGATTTAAATATGTTGGCAATACAAACACTTTTTATATTTGCCGGGATAAGAACAAAATGATAATCATAAACATATTAAGCTTTTTTGGTGGAATTTTAGCTGCTAACATTCTTGATACTAGTTTAGGTGAATTTAACGAGTGGGCAAGTGTTGGTGCAGCACTTATTATTGCTAGTCTTGAAAGTATTAGTAAAATTTATTACTCTCGGATTCAATACTTTCGCAAATCAATAATCAAAAACTATTATATAATATGGTTATTAAGCATTTTGAATTATTTTAAACTTGGGATCATTTATGGGTTAATTATCGATGCCTTTAAACTTGGTAGTTGATAAAAAATTTTCAATAATTTTCTTTAGGGTAAAGTGCTTGTATACTAATTGTATTTAAAATTTATAACTAGATACGGAAAAAATTTTATGATTACTGATACTCAAATATTCGTTGCGCTAATGATTGCTTTAGTAGCCGCAATTTTTGCAATAGGTTTAGGAAGGCAGCTTTATGTTTAAATTATCTTCATTCTGCTAACTGAATAATAAGTTAAACCGAATAAAGTTTGAAGTTTGAACTATAGCCGACTAATTTTAATTTAATTGTCTAAAAATGCAAGTTTTAATATTGAAAATGCATTTTTAGACAATTAAATTAAAATTAGTATTTATTTAACTATATTTAAGAACAGGGCATTGTTACTTGTAAAAATATACTTTTTTTATTATCTTTGGCGTCATTTTATTCACGAACTCAAAAGTATTATTTAAACCCTGCGTATTCTTAGCATAAATATCAACGACGTTGTCAACCTCTGCCGCTGTCACAAAACCAAACAACGCGTAAATTTTAACCAGTTGTGATTCAGCAATTAATGGGGCGTTACTAGGTCTAAGTCTATCGGCTGAAGGACCACTTAAAATATCTTTTTTTCATCCCGGTAACCAGAAGATTTCTCTTAGTCTTATGTAAATAACTTTCTTTTCAAATGATAAATTATTGTAGCTTTTTTGTTGTTGTTAAACAATTCACCAGATTCGGATTTGTATTTTGAACCAAGACTCTCTAATTTAAGCCTTATATCTTCGCCATTGTTATTGGCTGCCAATATACTCGACGAAAATTGGTACAGCTCAATATAAGACCCATCTATTATCACTGGTTTTAACACTGAGAATCTACTTTCGCCCACGACTTCAACAAAACGATCGCGGACATCCACATCGACATTGTCTAAAAAAAAACGACCATGCACAAAATAGGAAACAGACGCGAGGCACGTCTTGTGGCGATATGATCTTCCTAGGTCAAAGCACCTTCACCTATTTTTTGTTTCATTAACTTTAACTTAACAGCTTGTAATAGGCTATAACTCCCACCGTTGAGATCATTTCGTAAATCAAAATTCCTGACAAGTGTTAGAACTTCACATATCCCTGTCATTTTGTCTAATTGATCTTCCTTTTGCGGTGATACTAGATTAATTTTAATTCTACGATGCTGCTGTTGATCTTCCGAATCAGTTGCTAAAAAATAGAGACGTTGAAAAAATTCATATATTCTAAAGCAAAGTCCACAAACTTTAATATACAGATGAGAAAACTAAATCATGCTAAGTTTTGTTTTTAAATATTACATAAAATTTAAGTCTTAATTTTGATTTAACTTTACCAAAAAACTGCACCCACATGATCTATTATATGGCTACAGTTTTTAGTAAAAATTTCAGTTATAAAGATGATCCTAAGCCTGAATATGAGCCAAAGAAAAATAGTGTTAATACTCCTAAAGCTGCTAAACCACCTATTGTTGCTACCATCCAAAGTGGTATTCTTCCGAGTTCACTCATAAATTTATATGTTACCTAAATTGAATTTTTAAGTGTAAAAAACTTTCCTGTTTTCTTCGTTTTTTTAATTATTAATTAAAAAAGTAACTAGAAAATAGAACTGCTAAAACAAAAAACAAAAGTAATCCCCAATACAATGATGTACGGTTTAATTCTACTGGTTGTTTATTTGGATTTGGTGCACTCATTTATAATCTCCTAACGTTGAATAAATTGCATTGATGTTATAGCACCAAGAAAAAATACTGTTGGTACCGCTAAAGCATGAATAGTAAGCCAACGAAAAGTAAAGATAGGGTATGCTATGGGTTGATTTGTATTTATCATCGAAATAATTTAACTTCCTTCTTTTTATAATCCTTTTGTTAAATCTTCAAGTTCCTGTTTCGCACTAAAACGATCATTTACAAGAGGTATTTGTTGACGATCTTGTGTAAAATATTCATTCGGTCTTGGCGTACCAAAGGCATCATATGCCAAACCAGTACTAACAAAAAGAAAACCAGCAACAAATAATGCTGGGATAGTAATACTATGAATAATCCAGTAACGGACACTTGTTAAAATATCTGTAAAAGGTCTTTCTCCTGTTGATCCACCTGACACAACTTTATCTCCTACTATTAAATACTTTGATTAAAAAGCTTATATTTAATGCCATATTAGCAATAAATATAAACCTATATTACATATTATACCGTTTGAAATTTATATTTGCCTTTAAATTTAAAGGATACAAATTTTTTATTGAACAATTTTATTACTTACTTAAAAGTTACTTACGATAATTATATAGTCTATTTGCTTTTTTGTGCTTTATATTAAACGAAGATTTTTAATAAGATGTTTGTTCGAATTTATAAATTCTAGTTTGGACCTCGCGGAGAAGACTTTAAAAAAAGATGTCTTAAGGAACTAACAACATATAATTTTACACTCTAGATATGATTCATTTGAACTAGAAGCTAACTAGCATATATGTCGAATTATATCCATCAATGTCTTACTAATCCAAGTCGTTTTTATTATTTCGTAAAATGAATTCCTTTATTCGTTTATTTAGATAATTTCTTAAATACAAGGGAGTAGAAAAAGTATATACTTGTAGAAGTATCTTAATAATGACTTTAATGGCAATCAATTTACAAGAAGAGTATAACAATACAAACATACAAGGTATCATTGATCAATTAGAACAAGATCTTGTAGGTTTAGCCCCAGTAAAAGCAAGAATTAAAGAAATAGCCGCTTTACTTTTAGTACAACGTTTGAGAAAAAATTTGGGTTTAGGTATGAAGTCTGCTTCTATTGGCTTACATATGTCATTTACTGGTAGCCCCGGTACAGGTAAAACAGCGGTAGCAAATCGAATGTCGGATATTCTTTTTAAATTGGGTTATATACGTAAGGGGCATCTAATTACTGTTACACGTGATGATTTAGTAGGGCAATATATTGGTCATACAGCTCCAAAAACTAAAGAAGTTTTAAAAAGAGCTATGGGTGGTGTTTTGTTTATTGATGAAGCTTATTACTTATACAAGCCTGACAATGAAAGAGATTACGGTTCTGAAGCAATTGAAATTTTACTTCAGGTAATGGAAAATCAACGAGAAGATCTTGTGGTAATTTTTGCTGGTTATAAAGATCGTATGGATAGTTTTTATGAATCGAATCCAGGATTATCATCACGAGTAGCAAACCACATTGACTTTCCTGATTATACGCCTGCTGAATTGCTTCAAATCGGTAAGTTAATCTTAGAAGAGCAACAATATCGAATGACAGACGATGCCGAAAGAGCACTTTTAGAATATGTCGAAAAACGTGCTAAATTACCATTATTTGCAAATGCAAGAACAATGAGTAATGCTATCGATACAGCACGAATGAAACATGCTAATAGGATGTTTAATTCTGGTGATAAAATTCTAACAAAGTCGGATTTAGTCACTATTGAAGCGCAAGATATTCGTGAGAGTAGCCTGTTTGAGGAGATTAGTAACATTTAATTTTCTTAAATTTTGTGGAAGAATATATTGTGGCAGTCTTTACGCTAAAATAGTTAATTAACATAGAAATTATTGAAAAAATATGGTTGAAGTATTATTGTCTGGTCTTGTATTAGGTCTTGTTCCTGTTACTATTTTAGGTTTATTTGTTGCTGCATATTTACAATACCGAAGAGGAAATAACTTTGGTGTTTAGAAAGGAAGTTATAATGCTTTTCTTTCGAATCGAAATAAACGCATCTTCTTAAAACTATACCCATTTAATATGGGTAATAGTTTTGAGATCATTCATATTATTAATTTTCAATAAGTACTTTTGATTTAAATGTAAAATAAACAATCCGGTGTCTAATTCGTGTCAACATTAGGACATAAAAATTAAACGCTTCATTTTTATATTCTGTTAATGGGTCTTTTTGACCATAAGCTCTCCATTTTATAGAGTCGCGTAAGAAATTTATCTTTTGTAAGTGTTCTTTCCACGTATAATCAATTTGTTGAAGAATAAATGATCTTTCAAGTTCTCGCATTAGTCCAGTTTCGATTGTTTCTAGTTCAATTTCTCTCCAATCATAAATAATTTGAAGTTTTTGACATAGTTCGTTAAACAATACTTTAACATCTTTCGTTTCATCGTTTAGAGATTCATTAAAAGCTACAGAAATTAAACTATAGAACCGTTGATTAATAAAATGAGTCGAATTTTCTGTGCCTTTTGCAGAAAAGATTAGATCATATAACGTCCTTTCGGCATATTCTATAACCCACTCTCGTAAATATTTTTGTTGAATAATTCGTTTACGTTCCGCATAAATACAATTTCGTTGCATATTTAATGCTTGATCATATTCAAAAAGTTGTTTTCGAACATCATAATAATAAGCTTCAACCTTTTTTTGTGCAGATTCTAAACTTTGATTAAGTAAAGGTGATTGTATTGGTGCTTCTCCAAAGCCTATATTTTGCATTAAATCTAAAATTTTTTCACCACCAAAGATTCGAAGTAGTTTATCATCTAAACTTAAAAAGAATTTAGAAGATCCTGGGTCACCTTGTCGACCAGCTCTACCACGTAATTGGTTATCGATTCTACGGGAATCATGCCTTTCTGTACCAATAACATGCAAACCACCTAAATTTTTAATGACTTTTTTACTTTGTAATGTATTTAATTTAAGCTGCTCATAGATCTTTAAATAAATAGGTCGTAGAGGGTTATCGGGAAGAGAACTGCTTAGTGACTCTGTACGTAAATCATTTATAAAATCATTATACGTTGGCTTAATAAAGTTTAGCTCTTCTGAGCTTAACGTATTAATAATATTGGTAAATTTATCATGGTCCGCGAGCTGAAGTAATTTTGTGTCTTGTTTTTCAAATATATTCCTAATTATCGTTAATGCTAAATATTCTGGATTACCACCTAAAAGAATATCGGTACCACGTCCTGCCATATTTGTTGCTATAGTAATGGCTTGTCTACAACCAGCCTGAGCTATAATTTCGGACTCACTGGCAACAATTTCGGGTCGTGCATTTAAGATGCGAAAACTTATTTCATACTCAGTTAATAAAGCTGCTAAAAGCTCAGATTTTTCTATACTTGTTGTTCCTATAAGTACTGGTCGACCCAACTCATACATTTCGAAGCATTCATTTGCAACTGCTTGCCATTTTAAAAATTGTGTTTTGTAAATTACATCTGGAAAGTCTTTTCTTATAACCGGTACATTTGTTGGTATTGGTATAACTTGCAAATTATAAATTTTTTCAAACTCTAAATCTTCAGTTTTACCAGTACCTGTCATACCTGATAATTTTTGGTAGAGAAGAAATAAATTTTGGTAAGTGATAGAAGCCAGAGTTTGGCTCTCATCTTGGATTGGAACATTTTCTTTCGCTTCAATAGCTTGGTGTAGACCTTCACTCCACCGTCTACCAAACATTGTTCGGCCTGTAAACTCATCAATAATAATAATTTCATTTTGTTCATTAATTATGTAGTGAGTACTAAGTGTATATAGTTCTTTTGCTTTCAAAGCGTTTAGAATATAAGAAATCCAAGGATCTTCAGGGTTATATAAATCACTAATCTCTAAAGCTTGTTCACATAATAAACTTCCTTCCTCAAGAAGTGTAATATTTTGATTTTTTTCGTCAACTGTATAATTAATATCGCGCTTTAATACGTTAGCTAATTTCGTTGCTTTCTTGTATTTTTCTGTAGGCGACTGAGCTGAACCAGATATAATAAGTGGTGTTCGTGCCTCATCGATTAAAATAGAATCTACTTCATCTATTACCGAGTAAAAAAAAGATCTTTGAACTAATTCGTCTAATGTAAACGCCATATTATCTCGTAAGTAATCAAACCCAAGCTCGTTATTCGTTACATAAGTAACATCACAGGCATAATTTAATTTACGTTCTTCAGGCGTCATATCTGCTTGAATTAAGCCGACAGTTAAACCTAAAAAGCTATGAACTCTACCAACATCAGATGCATCACGGCGTGCTAGATAATCATTAACAGTAATTACATGTGCTCCTTTACCGTATAGAGCATTAAAGAATATTGGGAGTAATGCTACTAATGTTTTACCTTCGCCCGTCTTCATTTCGGCTATTTTTCCCTCGTTTAGAATCAAACCACCAATTAGTTGAACATCATAATGGCGTAAACCCAAGACACGTTCAGTTGCTTCACGTACTAAAGCAAAGGCTTCACATATAATTTCAGACTCACTATGGCCTTTCGCTAATTTATCTTTTAAAATAAATGTTGTTTTTTGCAAGTCAGCATCGTTAAGATGCTTTAGTCCTTTGCCAATACTATTAATCTGTTGAAGCGTTGAAGCGTACTTTGTAAATAATTTTTTAGTAGGGTCTAAAAAAAAATTGTTTAAAACCATATGTTCTTGTTATATAGATTATTTTTTTATTGTAGATTAGAATTAACCGGTGTTAAATACTAAATTGTATAATAGACTATGAAAATCCGTGAAAGCTTTTTTTTAAGCCATAAATAAAATCTTGTTATTTATTTTATCCATCAGATTTATTATAACGATCTTTTTTACTTTTAGTGTAACACAACATAGTTTAGCTCATATTGCGGCCAACCTCTCTATTACGGTATAAATTAGATAGGAAAGAGAGGTTTAGATCTTGTACATCTTCAATTATGAGGCTTTATGCTACAAATTAAATTCTCCTATACAACCACACCGTGTTTATCCTGTGCCCTAAAATTAAGGTTAAATTTTTTTCAATGTATTTATACGATACCATAGACCCGAGTAAAGTAATTTAAAAATATTTATGTTTCTAGATATCTACCAAATTTACAATCTGAAATCTTTATTAATTTTCTTAAAGGGAAAAGAATATTCAATAATGAATATGCAAGTATAAAAGGTTTAGGTAAGGCTACAAAAAAAGTTCTATTAGCATCCTTTGAAACCGAATAGTTTTCCTTTGTCCCTTAAATACTCTCTGTTTAAGTGTTAAGAATATATGTTATAAACTCGAATTATCAAAAAACGGTCGATTTGTTGCCACAAACCCTTTAAACGCATGATCGGTCATTTAAAATTGACGGCTGACAAAATGCAGAATAAGTAGCACTTTGATTTGCCAAAGTGCTACTTATTATGCATTTTGGTAAGACAACAGGATAAGAATAAGCTGCATTTTTTATGATAAAATATTTTTTATGATATAGTATTTTTTATGATATAGTATATAAAAGTTTAAACATTAATTTATTAATAAATTAACATGACTAATAAGAAGATACGCAAGCGTGATATTGCCTGGAATATAGTGAAATCAAGCGCAAAAACTACTCAGAAAGGTTTTCAGAAAATCAAGCCTATTCTGAATCCGCGGGCTGCATTTTTGACTTTTGTTATTGTGTCACTCCTGAAACCATCAATGGTTTTAGCAGCTCCTAGCTCGGCTGGTTGGGAGGCTCCGAGCTCTATGTCCAATGTGCCTGGAG
>Ga0115008_10002244_pt1 | contig 16006 bp, 14 predicted proteins | sample FraStrMetagenome_FD_87164 | JGI IMG/M metagenome (GOLD analysis project Ga0115008, IMG submission 87164) | Marine eukaryotic phytoplankton communities from Arctic Ocean - Fram Strait ARC3M Metagenome | ecosystem: Environmental > Aquatic > Marine > Oceanic | place: Fram Strait | collected...
AAGAACCATCTAACTTCATTCTATCAATATGAGCCATTTTTTTAACAGCTTTTCTAATAGTAACAAAGTTTGTTAACATACCACCAGGCCATCTTTCTGTAATGAAAGGCATGCTTACTGATTTTGCTTTTTCTGCAACGATATCTTTTGCTTGCTTTTTAGTTGCAACAAATAAAATTTTACGTCCAGAGTTTGCTATTTTTTGCAAAGCTGCAGAAGACTCTTCAATTTTAGCTGCTGTTTTGTATAGGTCAATAATATGCACATCATTTCTTTCTGTGTATACATAAGGTGCCATGTTTGGATTCCACTTTCTTGTTAAGTGACCAAAATGTACACCATTTTCTAATAATTCTTGAATGTTTACGTTTGCCATTTTTTAAATGTGTTTACTTTCTGTTTTGAAATCAACATATAAGTAGTCTATTTATGAGTCTTATATGTTTAGATGCTAAACTGTTTAATATTAATTAAATGTAATAATAACAGTTCTCGATATAATATGGTACAGAATAAATTCTGAGATAATATTAACGTTTCGAGAATTGGAATTTTTTACGTGCTTTTTTCTGACCGAATTTCTTACGTTCTACCATTCTTGGGTCACGTGTTAGTAATCCTTCTGGTTTTAAGATTGCTCTATGTTCTGGGTCAATAGAAACTAAAGCTCTAGTAATTGCCAAACGAATAGCTTCTGCTTGTCCTGTAACACCACCACCGTATACATTTACTTTAATGTCATACGACTTTAAATTTTCTGTTAACATTAATGGTTGTTGTACTTTATATTGCAAAGTTGCAGTTGTAAAGTAGTTCTTATATTCTTTTTTATTGACAGTAATGTCTCCTTTACCTTCTGAAAGATAAATACGGGCAACAGCTGTTTTTCTTCTACCGATTTTATGTACTATATCCATTATTTAAGATCGTTAAGGTTAATAGCTTTAGGTTCTTGACCTGCTTGTTTGTGCTCTGTACCTGCATATACATACAAGTTTCTGTAAAGAGCTGAACCTAAAATATTTTTAGGCAACATTCCTTTAACTGCTTTTTCAATTAACCTTGTAGGGTCTTTCTCAAACATCTCTGTTGCAGTTAGTGATCTTTGTCCTCCTGGATATCCTGTGTGACGGATGTAAGACTTTTCAGTCCATTTTTTACCAGTTAAAATAATTTTTTCTGCGTTGATGATAACCACGTTATCTCCACAATCTACGTGAGGAGTAAAATTTGGTTTGTGTTTACCTCTAATTAGCTTTGCTACCTTAGAAGCTAGACGACCCAACGTTTGCCCGTCCGCATCAACCAAGAGCCACTCTTTGTTTACTGTAGCGCTGTTTGCTGATACTGTTTTGTAACTTAATGTGTTCATAATTACACTATTAGTTTTTGTTTATTAATAATTAATGTTTCCCTTAAAAAAGGAGTGCAAATGTATTACTATTTATTTGATTGGCAAATAGTGTTTTAGAATATTTTTATTGACTTTTACTCTCCTGATTTCTAATTTATAAAATTAACAGAATCTTAAGAAAACCCTAAGACAATAGAAAGCTATTTTTGTAGGCACGTTAGATAAAAATAAAATGATTTTTTTCGCATGATGAAATCAACTCAGAAAGCAATGAAATTTCTTACTTCAGTTATAATTATTAGTGGCTTTTTTTTAATAAAAGTGAATGCACAAGATACCCCGTTAAATAAAATAGAGAAGAGAATTTATACCACAAAAAAACTACAAAAAACTCCGATTATCGACGGTAAGATTAATGAAGATGCTTGGAATGTTGTAGAGTGGTCATCTGATTTTGTAGAAAGAACGCCGAATGAAGGATCGGAACCCACCCATCAGACAAAATTTAAAGTAATGTTCGATGACACGTATTTATACATTGCATTAAGAGCTCTAGACGACAATCCGGAATTAATTCAACAGAGATTAAGCAGAAGAGATGGTTTTGCAGGCGATAGAATTAATGTTATTATAGACAGTTATCACGATAAGAGAACTGCTTTTGTATTTACTACTACAGCTGCAGGTGTTAAAGGAGAGGAAATTGCGACTGGAAATGGAGATGATTTTGATGATAGTTGGAATCCTATTTGGTATACAGATGCCAATGTAGATGAAAAAGGATGGACAGCAGAAATGAAAATCCCTTTTAGCCAATTGCGTTTTGGTAATACCAAAGAACAAATTTGGGGATTTAATATAGTTCGAAATATTTTCAGAAAAAATGAACGTTCTCTTTGGCAAAGAATTCCTAACAATCAAGCAGGTTTTATAAGTGAAGCCGGAGAACTACATGGATTAATTGATTTAAAGTCACAAAAACAACTAGAAATTCAGCCTTTTACAGTTTTACAATATGATTCTTATCCAAAGGAAGCAAACAATCCTTTTAGAGATGGAAGTGATTTTAAAATTAATGGTGGTTTAGATGCTAAAATTGGAATAACCAACGATTTAACTTTAGACTTAACAATAAATCCAGATTTTGGACAAGTAGAAGCAGACCCAGGAGCAATTGCTTTGGATGGGTTTCAAATATTTTTTAGAGAACAAAGGCCTTTTTTTGTAGAAAACAAAAATATATTTGATTTTGAGTTTGCTAATGGAAGAGACAATCTTTTTTACAGTAGAAGAATTGGAAGAAATCCTCATAGAGATCCAAATTTAACAGATGGAGAATTTGCGGATACTCCACAAAACTCAACAATATTAGGGGCTGCAAAATTTTCAGGAAAAACAAAGGATGGATGGTCCATAGGAGTTTTAGAGAGTGTAACAGCAAATGAATTCGCAAAAATAAAACAAACTGATGGTGGTATACGAGAAGAAATTGTAGAGCCATTAACCAACTACTTTATTGTAAGGGCTCAAAAAGATTTTAATGAAAGAAATTCTTATTTGGGTGGTATTTTTACAGCAACCAATAGAAATCTAGATGGTGATTTTTCTGAATTACACAAGTCAGCATATACTGGTGGAATCGACTTTAGGCATACTTGGAGGGAAAGAGATTTTTATTTAGAAGGAAATGCGATTATGAGTCATGTTAAAGGAAGTAAAGAAGCAATAGAAAACACACAACGCTCTATTAGCAGATTATTTCAAAGACCAGATGCAGACTATGTAAACGTAGATCCAACTAGAACTTCTTTAACAGGTTCAGGAGGTAGAATAGAAGCTGGTAAACAAGGTGGTGGGAACTGGCGTTATAATGCTGGTTTTATTTGGCGCTCTCCAGAGTTAGAATTGAACGATGTAGGTTTTTTGCGCAAAACAGATGAGATGATACAATTTTCAGAAATTCGTTATTTATGGCAAATTCCTACCTCAATATTTAGAAATGCAGAGGTAAAGTTAGAACAATCTGCTCGATACGATTTTGGAGGAAATTTAAACAGATCAAAATTTGAAATTAAAGGAAATTTAAACTGGAAAAATAATTGGGATACAAATCTTGGTGCTGGAGTAAATAAGGAAAAATATGATAATTATTTTTTAAGAGGGGGTCCACGATGGCATTACCCTAATGACAGGTATTTATATTTATTTACGGGGTCTGATAAAAGTAAAAAGTTTAGTTTCAGGCTAGGTTATAGCAGCGTTAGAAGTGATGAAAACGTTTTTAAGAAAAACAGGTATGTTTTTAGAATTAATTACCAACCTTTCGATTCTTTTAGTTTGTCTTTAGAAAATGAACTGGAACAAACTAAAAATAAGTCTCAATATGTTACTACAAAAGATTTTGGAAACTCAAAAAGATACATTTTAGGGAACATTACAAATGATTCTTGGTTTACAACATTGCGATTAAATTATAGTTTAAATCCTAATTTTTCAGTTCAGTTTTATGGGCAGCCTTTTATCTCTAGAGGAAGGTATTCTAATTTTAATTTTGTGAACAATTCAGTGGCAAATTCATTTAATGAAAGAGTAAATGTTTACGATGAAAATCAGATTTCATTTGGTTTAGATGCTGATGGAAATGAAGCTTTTTTAGTTGATGAAAATAGAGACAATAGCATAGATTATTCTTTTGATAAACCAGATTTTTCTTTTGTACAATTTCAAACAAATTTGGTTGTAAGATGGGAATACATTCCCGGATCAGAACTATTTTTTGTCTGGGCAAGAGGTTCTAATGGATCACAAAATATTGATGATTCCTTGAGTCAAAGCATAAGTACCCAAGTTCTTGATGTTCCAGCAAACGATACTTTTTTAATAAAAGCAACCTATAGGTTCGTAAGGTAGTTTTTTTAAAAATTAGGAGCTACAGTGAAATTTATTTTTTCTTTTGTTATCGGGTGCAAAAACTCAATATATTCTGCATGAAGGTGCAATCTATCCATTTTTTTACCATACAAATCATCACCAATTATAGGGGTGTTTAATCCATCTTTATGAGCGGCATGAACTCTTAATTGGTGAGTTCTTCCTGTAATTGGATAAAAATAAACTCTAGTTTTTCCATTTTCTTTTTTAATTACTTCCCAATTAGTTTCAGTAGATTTCCCATATTTATAATCTACCAACTGTTTTGGTCTGTCATCCAAATCTACACGTAAAGGAAGCGTTATTTTTCCGCTTTTTTTATTTAAAACCCCATCTAACAGAGCAACATAACGTTTTTGAATAGTTCTATTTATAAACTGACTTTGTAATATTTTATTCGTCTCTTTTGTTTTTGTGAGTACTAAAATACCGGAAGTAGACATGTCTAATCTGTGCACAATTAAAGGACCAGTAGCATTCGGGTATTTCTCTTTTATTCTTGAATACACAGAATCTTTAATTTCTTTTCCGGGAACAGATAAAAATTCTGCAGGTTTATTTACAACAATTAAAACATCATCTTCATAAATAATTGGAAGCTTTTGTTTTTCATGTAAATTCTCTAACAATAAATTCTTTTCCATTTTAACCCCACTAAGCATGTGAGTTAGAATTGGTTTGCATCTACTTTGACAGGCAGGATAAAAGTTTTTATGTTTTCTTATTGCTGAATTTGGTGAGATTCCCCACCAAAACTCTGCCATAGAAATTGGTTTTAAATTATTTATAAAAGCATATTGTAACAATTTAGGAGCAGAGCATTCTCCGGAACCTGCGGGAGGTTTTATTGCTGGATTATCAAAAATATCTAATAAATTTTTAAATTTTTTTTGTTGATTTGTAAAAGAATATTTACTAAATAATGTTTGTTGTAAAGAATTCGATTTTTCTTTTCGTTCCTTTTTAAGTGAAGTGATTTTCTTTTTAAAAAAGGATAACTCATCATCAATCTTTTTAATTTTAGAATTGTAATATTCTTTTAATTCTTTATAAAAAAATTGATCGTTATAACTTTCTTGCTCTATCTTTTTTGAAAGCTTTTTAAAGTCAACGTCATTTAGTGATGAAACTGAATTATTTTTTCGAACTTTTCTTTCAGACCTTTGAACTTTCATTTTCTGCCTTTGAAGTTTTAAGTCCTCAGTAATACGTTTGTTGAGTTTTTTTAAAGATTTATTTAAAGTGATGTATGTCTTGTCTTTTTTTAAAGTAGTCAATTGATTGTTGATTTCATCAATTTCAGCTTCACCTTTTAGATAAAAACTTCCAGATGTTCTCATATTAAACACTGGAGGAACAAATTTATTTGGCAAACTTTTGTCAGCTAATTTACCTGAAAAAGCAGCTAAATAGCCTATCTCATTTTGTTTGTTCTGTACAACTAAAACACCAAACATTTTGCCTACTGGCACATTATTTTGAATTGAATGCAAACCAAAATTATGATCAAAATCAGTTTGAAGCTCTAGATATTCTTGTAATTCACTTACAGCAATTTTAGACAATAAGTGAGGCTCATAATAAAATGGGAATGTAAATTTTTCTGGAATATTTACTTTAGAAATAGGAGCTTTAAAATGTAAAAAGTGTTTCAATTGGTTGATTAATCAATTAGACAATAAAAATACTTGTTTTTCTTACAATTGAATACTTTTTTTTGAGTAAAATTTTAATGGATAATTAATACAATAATACCCTTTTCAACTTTTAAACCAAATATTTTTAAAGAGTGTAAAAAAATAAAAATCATTTATAAGACATATTTTTTTGGAAGTTTTAAGAATTTATAACTTGTTGTCTAAGGTTGTCTAACAAACAATAATTTTGTTCCAATTAATCGTAAAAAGAACTAATGGAACAAATCAATTAAGTATATTGCATTAGAATTAGTTTCAAAAATAAATGAAGTTTTTTAGAAACTTTTAAAATATTATGCAATCAATCAATAGAAGTTTAAATTAAAAATAAATACACATGAAAAATATATTAAAATCAGTTATACTTTTAGTAGCTTTAACTTTAATAAGTAGTTGTTCATCAACATTAACAGTATTGAATTCTTGGACTGAAAAAGGAGATAATATCTTGAGTGGGAAGAATGTTTTAGTTATAACAAAAGTAAAAGACAATGGCACACGTATTCAATCTGAGGAATCAATTACAAAACAATTATTAGCATCTAACATAAAAGCAAAATCTAGTTTTAAAATGTTCTCTATGCTAGAACCTAACAAAAAATTAAATAAGGAAGAAATTGAAAGTGCAGTAAAAAAAATAAAAGAGAAAGGATATAACGCTATTGTTCTAACTACATTAAAAGATTTCAGTAAAAGTCAACATACAGAGCAATCTGGCGGGTATTATGCAGGAGGTAACTATTATGGTAATTATTATGGTGGTTTTGGTTCTTACTACGGAAGAGTCTATTCATCTTATGACCGAGGTGTTTATGTTCCTGCAGAAAGTAAAACCTATACATCAAAAAAATATACTTTAGAGACTGTTACTTATGATTTAGATTTACCAGAAAATAAAGAATTAATTTCTGTTATAACCATACAAATAGAAGATCCAGAGGATATCGAAAAGGTTGCAAAGAAATATGCGAAGACTGTTGTTGGTAAAATTATTAAAAATTAAAATTCATTAAATACTGGATTTTTTTGATATTAATTTCGGTAAAATACTTTGTATCAAATCATAATGTTCTTCTTAGTTACTAAGAATATGCTAATTAATTCTTCTTATTTTATGACGATAAATCGTTTGTATTTTGGTCTTACTTGCAGGGTCCGTTTTCACAACAAGGTCCTAACTGACATTCAAAAAATGTAGCAATAATATTTACTAAAATAATAAATGCAGCCAGATATGATACATATTTTTCAAAATTGAGAATTATGTGTTTAGATCCTGTTTTAAAATGATTACTAAAAAACAAGAATACTGCAGAGCCTAGAATACTCATTATAAATATTAGCAATCCCCAGGTATATAAATGCATGCCAAAAACGGGAGTTCCATAGCCAGTGTCTCCAATTACTGGTGCAATGTGAAGTAATATCTGTCTAATGGAAAATAGTCCACCGACTAATGCGGAAATAATTACTACAGCAAAGTGTTTAGAATTAAAGCCAAAAAATATATTTAATGCAAGGCCAAATATAACGCCTATCATACCCATTCGTTGCAAAAGGCAAAGTGGACAAGGATCTTCTTTAAGGCCAAATTGAAAATACAGAGCTCCTGTTAGTATAATACAAACAATAAGTATACATAAACTATTGAAGTATTTTAGGATTTTCATAACCTTTAAAAGTTTAAATTTAGTGAAGATGTAGTGTGGTATAAAAACATACATAAACTTGCAACTGTTGCAAGTATGAAAAAGTAATATGATCTTTTTTTATCTTTCCTAAAAAGCATAACAAAAGAGATACCGTAAGCAAGAAATATTAAACTCATATTAATGATGTTATGTTTAAAGATACTGTTTAAAATTTAATTATCACATAGATTTATTCTAATTTTTTGTTCTTAGTGCTTTCATATTGTGTTAATTTAGAATCTTTTATGTGGTAATAATCTTAAATTAAAGCCTAAAAATTACTTCGTTATTTAATTTTTTACAGGAACAAAAAACCAATATACATGTATTGGGTTTTTGTTAGAATTTGATTGCAATTTTTTTAAGAGCCTTATTGTAAAATAGAAGAATAATATATTATAGTGAATTGGTACCAAAGGTATCTCCATTTGATAAATCTCCTGTGTCGAATCCTTTTTTAAACCATCGCATGCGTTGTTCAGAGGTACCATGTGTAAAGGAATCTGGAACTACCCTACCTGTAGCGCTTTTTTGCAAACGATCGTCTCCAATAGCATTGGCGGCATTAAGAGCTTCATTTAAGTCGCCCGTTTCCATCATTTTCGACATTTTTTCTGAATGATGAGCCCAAACTCCAGCTAAAAAATCGGCTTGTAATTCTAATCTAACGGAGTATTTATTAAATTCGGTTTGACTTATCTTACCTCGTAATTTATTTATCTTATTTGTTGTGCCCATAATTTTTTGGATATGATGCCCTACCTCATGTGCAATAACATAAGCTTGAGCAAAATCACCAGGAGCATTTAACTTTGTTGCCATTTCATCAAAAAAGCTCAGGTCTAAATATAGTTTTTCATCACCCGGACAATAAAAAGGTCCAGAGGCACTGGAGGTATTTCCACAAGCAGAGTTCACCGAATTTGTGAAAAGCACTAATGTAGGTTCGCGGTAATTATTTAATAGTTTATTCCAAACATCTTCGGTGTCTGCTAAAATGGTCGAACTAAATTCAACCATTTCATCTTCTGTTTTTGTGCTTTTGTAGCTTGCTGAAGTTTGGCTAGACGAATAGTCTCCTGAAAAAAAACTGTTTATAATACTTAATGGGTTGTTTCCTGTTAAAAAAGAGAAAGCTAAAAAAACACCAATAATAATTACGCCTGTTTTTGAAAATAGAATCTTTATTAATTGACCTATTAATAGCGGGTTAAGTTTACCTAAACCCTGTTTTGGATTTTGTTGCCCTCTACGATCTTCGATGTTTGAGCTTTGTCTTCTGTTTTTCCACTTCATAATAAATACCTAATTATAGGTTGTATAAATTTACTTCAATAATTGAACTTTATTCAAAATTATTGCAGGTGAATTTTAAAGTTTTTTTATCCTTATAGATTAATTTTTAATACAACCTAAATTACAATAACTACCAAAATAATTAAACTCATGCAGTATTTAAAGCTGAAATACGATTCAGATTTTCAAATTAATTTTAAAGTACCAATTTAGTAAATACAAATCAAATACAAAATTGACACGTATTTTTAAAAAGTAGTTTAGAGCTGGTATTTAATTAAATGACTTCCTGTAGGTGTTTTTTTTATAAAGTATCTATTCATAATCTTTTCAGTACCAATAGCTCCAATAATAATTCCAAGGTATCCAAATATTTTACTGCGAGTTAGGTGTTGTAAAATACTTCCAAAATAAATTTCACTGGCAGTTCCAATAATTAATAGACCGATATATGTAAGTTTTTTTAACTTTCCTGATTTTAGTATTAAATTATTTTTTCCTTCATATTTTTTGTTGCAATTCATGTATTCTTTTAGGTTAAATAAAAATTTTTTAAAAGAAGTTGAAAGTGCTATTGGTGTTATACATCCGAATCCATTAGTTAGAGCAAGATGTTTAATGATAATTTTTTTATTTTCGATTAATTCAATATTTATTTCAGCCTCAAAATTTAAAATATTGTACTTCCAGCTTTCTAACAATGACCATTTTTTTTATAAAATAGATTTCATTTTTGGAATTTTTTAGTTCTTTAAAACCATATTTTAAAAAAATAAATATTTTTTTAGTTTTTCCTTTAATTTCAAATCATTTATTAATTTGAATTCAAAAATATTACTACATGCTTTTATTAGTTACAAACTGTTTTTGTTCGATTTTTATGAGTGTTTTAAGAAATTAATTATACTAAATAAAATAGTTAAAAAGTTTCTTTGCACTAAGTGATATAGTCATAAATCTAGCAATTAATTTTACATAACTTTCTAAAAAGTTAGTGTAAAAGTTTGTGTTTTTTTAGTAATTTCATTTGAGTTTTCTTCCACTAACTTCATTTCATCTTTAAAATAAAATTAATTTTTAGATATTTAAAACCTATGGATTCTCTTAAAGGACATTCCATATATACCTATAATTAGGTATATACAGAATAAATAAATAATACTATTTTTACTATATTGCATAAAAAAATTAAATAACAAAATTATAATTAGGCATGAAATCAAGAATTGTAACAATTATTTTATCATTTACGTTGTTTTTAAGCTATGGGCAATCTAATAAAGACATTTCTAAAGTTTATTTTAAAAGAGCTAATGAAGCAACAGAGTTATTAGATTATGATGCTGCTTTATCGCATTTTAAACAAGCAATGAAGTATACAGATACCATAACAAATAGAAAAATAGCAAGTCTTGGAGCTAAAATTTATTACGAAATTCATCATAGAGAGGATACCTTAGACGAACAATTAAGTGCCTTGCAGCTTTCGGAAAATTATTCTAAGCAATACTTTGTTTTGGCTAAAAATAAGTCTACAGAAGAATATTTAACTTGTACAGAAGAATATATTTTGATCCAAGAAACCATAGAGACTTTAAAGGTTAAAATAGCAAAAGAAGTAGAAGAAGAACGTTTAAAAAAGTTGGAATTAAAAAGAATTGATTCATTAAAAACCTTATGGTTAAGCAAGTCTAAATCTTTGGCAATTAATGTAGACAGTATTTATTCTTTTAATAACAAAAATGTAGCATTATACTCTAAGGGAGACAATTATGGAATTATTAATGACCTTGGAGAAATTATAGTTGAAGCTAACGAATACAAAGATGTATTAACATTTGACGGGTATTTTATTTTTAAAAATAAAGCATCAGATCCAACAAAGTTGTATTGTTATAATTCAAAAGATAAGTCTAGTTTTCAATTGCCAAGTATCAACGATTTTAACACACTTTCTACCCATTATGGGAAAGTTATGTTGCCAAGGGGTAGTGGAAGATTAATAACATATCCAAACAATTCAAAAGAACCATTCGTTTATGATATGAATTTTAAGAAAGTTGTTAGAATTGCCAACCAGAGTGATTTATTAAAAAACTTAAAAAAATCTGATATTATTGATAAATATAAAAAAGAAGGAGACGTAAAAATAAATAAAAAATGGTATTTATTTGGAGGCCATTTAGGTGGTCAGATTTATCCCTTATATGCAGAAGAAGGATATAATTTAGTTAGTTTTTTATGCTCTGTTGATGGTACGACTTTAATTCCAGCAACAGAATACCAATTTATAGGGGCTTTTTATAATGGCAAGTCCCAAGCAATAAAGGGTAAAGATATTGTATGGATTAACCAAATTGGTACTGAGGTAAACGATGCAAAAGATGAGGATGCTAAATACAATGGTATTTCAGTTGTATCTAAAAGAGACGATGGTACTTTTCAAATTTTAAGAGAGGGTGTAATAACTTTAGGAAGTGAAACTTTAGATAAATTACCAATATATCTTAGAAAATTTTCAAAGTAATTTTTTTTACCATCATTCGATTTTTTAAAATTACGAACCCTAGTTCATATAAACTAGATATAAAGATTGCAATGAATTTTGTTTTTTGACTAAAATATGTAACTAATTTTATGTTTCTTTTTAATTGTTTTAGTTTGTTTATTCATTTATATTAATTGGAATTGTTCTTCTAACTTCCACTAAATTCCCATCTTGTTTAGCGGGTTTCCAATTGGGCATCGAATCAAACATCTTAAAAACTTCATTTTCTAAACTTGGTGTCGTATTTTTAAGTATTTTGATATTAGAAGCTTTTCCATCAATACCAATAGTGAATTTAAAAACTAATTTCCCTTTTGCATTCCTGGTATTAAAAATTAGGTGTTTTTTTATAAAATTATTAAAAGCCAATTTCCACCAGGAAATTCAGGTAGTATTTCAAAGTCATAATACTCGACTTCATTTCCATTATTATCAAAACATTTTCCACTTTTTAATTTTCCCTTTTCAAAAAAATCTTTTCTCTTTTGTTTCCCATTTCTCCAATAGCTTATTCTCTCACCATTCAACTTATTTTTTTTGTATGATATGGTATTTTTTAACTCTCCATTTTTATACCAATAAGAACTTTTCCCACTCCGTATTTTAGTAGTCCCTTTTTTGTAGAAATTTATTTCTGATTTTAATTGACCATTTTTAAAGTAACTTTTTTGTGTTGTAATTTCTTTTTGACTGAATATTGAAAAAGAAATGAAGTTAAAAATAATTAATATATATAGTACTTTACTCATAATTTTGTTAACCTTATTTGTTGCTGTTAAAATTCATATTGCTCATAAATTCTGTCAATAGGATTTTGAAAGTTGTTTTCAATAGCTCTATTTCCCGATGTCTTTTTTTAAGGCTCAAGCAGTGTTCTTAGGTATTATAAACCCATTGGAACATCCATCAAGAGTACTCGGGCATTTTCTGAGGCTTTTACTGTAATTGATGCTGTATTCCAAACTCCAAAACCATCTCTTTTTGATAATTTTTCATTGTTTATTTCAATTTCGCCTTCTAATACAAAAGCATAAACTCCGTTGCCTTCTTTTTTTATTTTGTATTCGTCTGAATTTCCTTTGGTATATTTGCCAATATAGAACCAAGCGTCTTGATGAAGCCAAACACCTTGGTCTTCTTTGTTAGGAGAAAGTACTTGATAAAATTCGTTTTTCTTTTCAATATCTCTAATTGATATTTGGTCGTACCTTGGTTCTGTGTTTTTAGTTTTTGGAAACACCCAAATTTGAAGAAATTTTACTTCTTTGTCTTTGTTTTTATTGTATTCTGAATGTGTTACACCAGTTCCAGCACTCATTATTTGTACATCTCCTTCTTTGATTACGGTTACATTTCCCATACTGTCATTGTGTTCTAAATCTCCTTCTAATGGAATGGAAATAATTTCCATATTTTTGTGAGGGTGTGTTCCGAAACCCATTCCTTCTTGTACGATGTCATCATTTAAGACACGTAGCACTCCAAAATTCATTCTTTCTGGGTTGTGGTAATTACCGAAGCTAAAGGTATGGTGCGAGTTTAACCAACCGTGATTGGCGTGACCTCTTGTTTCCGCTTTGTGAATTACTGTATTCATAATTTCTATTTTTTTATTAGGTAAATAATTAAATCCTTCATGCCCATTAAAGTAGATAAAAAATCACAGATAGAATGTCCGTGAGGACATTCCCAAGTATGCTAAAAACAGCAATGATTCCATGTACAGTGTTGGCTTCAGTTTTTTATTTTCTTTTTTTCAATTTCAAATCAATCTTTAAGTTTCCTTCTTCTTATAAATTTAATTCAGTCCAATGATTTATAATTTCCATATTCGTCATCTCTACAAACTTTTTTTACAGCAATAATTAAAAGATTAATTTTAATTATTTAAGAGGTGTTTTTCTTCTTTTACTTGTCCTCATTTGTTGTTGTCATAAATGTTTACAACTTGCAAACAATCTTGAATCTTGGTTTTAGAACTTATAACTATAGAAGATTAAAATTTAATGTGTTTGAGGTAAAAGTAATATTTAAACTTAGATTATAAGAAACTTTAGTGGTTCTATCGCATCTGACTGTTTATTGCTTTTCTTTATCAAAAGTGGAATCAACTTAATATATAAAATTTTGATTTCAATTTAATATATTTTTAAATATTTCGATTTTATCAGTTGAAATCGGTTGAATTTGATAAATACGACAAAGCCTTGTTGGTAATAGTTATTATTTCAGGTTCTAATACTGTACAATTAAATTTTGCCATTAAGATCAAATTGAGATACAAAATCCCAAATAATAGAGTTTGCGTTAATATCCATGTTCCCCAATACTCCTGGCCAACCGTGACCTCCGTTTATAACTTTATAATGTTCGATTTCAACATTATTATCTCCATTGAAATATTGAAATAAATCTACGGAACTTCCGTCTGTAGGATCGCTATTTGGTAAATTGGTTATAACCGCTGAAGTGTCAGTATTATTGAAGTCTATCCAATAATTTATCGTTTCGCTGTGCGATATTGTCCCTTCTGGATCAGACCCATCGTATTGAACCACAGTGTCCATGGTGCCACTAATTGTAATAATTGGCGTAGGGTGAGTTGGATTACATGTATTCCTTGTTCTTTTACTCATATTTGACGCAACGGCTCCAATAGCGGCTATTTTATCACTTAAAAGACAGGCTAATTCTTGACTAAAGAACCCTCCATTTGAATAGCCACATGCATAAATTCGATCTTGGTCAATATTATAATTGGCAGTGATTTCAATTATTAAATCGCCAATAAATCCGATATCATTAGAGCTACTTCCCGTTGTCCACGAACCAACATTCCAATGAGTTGAACCATAGTACAGAGATCCTTGCGGATAAACAAGGATAAATTTTTCAGATTCTGATAAAGCACGCATATCACTCACATTCATTTGATCATTAGCGGACATTGTCCAACCATGAAAGTTTAACATAATTGGTACTGACTGAGTTCCATCGTATGCATCCGGTATGTGAATCAAATATTCACGAACTTCGCCATTAACATCAATACTTCTAGTGAAAGTGCCGTTTATGGGGTTATTTTTGTTCGCTTGATCCTTTTTACTACACCCAGTCAGTAGTATAATCACTAATAGTATTCTTAATATTATCATGGCCTAAAAATATTTTAAAGATAATGAAAAATTCTGCACCTTGGAGGGAGTGTTGGTTGGTCAAGGACTCTGTCACATCTGTCATAGTTAGAGCTATTTTAAACTTTCATAGCAAACTATAAAAATGTAAATATTTAAATATCAGTACATATATTTTTATCCTTATGACTCCACTTTTGTATCGGTATTTGAAGTTAAATAGTAAGCGGAAATTAAAATAAATGAATAAAAAAAGCTTAAAACAGAAGTTTAAGCTTAGCATACTAATGACTAAAATTTATGAAAAAAAGCTTTTTTCGCTCAGTTCTTTGTTGGCTGTTCGTTTTTTTAGAGGTTATTGTATATTTCTGTTACCTCAAATTCAGTTAAACCTGAATTATAAATTCTAACTTCATCGATAGTTCCTTTGAAAGTATCGCTTGGCAAACCCAATCTTGAACCAATTATCAAAGGTTCTGTATTTGTAGTTATTTGACCATTAGTAATTTCGGACACTTCGAGTTCTCCGTTTACATATAGTAACATTTCGGACTCTTTAAAAACTCCCGTTATCAAATACCATTCATTTATTTCATAGCCTTGTTTCCGCGCTTGATTTAATATTTGTCCATTTTCGGTGGTTACTGAAAATACTATATCACCCGTTGCCGATAAAGAAATACCATAAGGCAAACGACCCGTTCCATTCACAGAAGCACCTTTTCTTACAATATGTTGAGTTTTGATTTCTTCTGGCTTAATAAGTGCAGAAATTGTAAATTCATTCGATAAATTAAATACTGCATCGTGATTTATTTTTATAGTGTCATCAATACCATCGAAACTGAAGGCACTATTTTCAGAATTTCCAATATCAGAAGTCAAAATAGCACCTTCAACTAAGCCATTATTTTCAAAATCAATTTCGTTCAGAGAATTACCGTTAAAGGGATAATAACCTACAAGATTTTCAGGATATAAATCAGTGATTACAATATCATCATGGTCATTACAAGAGTTAAGTATTAAAAGTAGTAGTCCTAAAAGTAAATAAGATTTTTTCATAATTGATTGGTCTATTTTTTATAATTAAGACATCGCAAAAATTATACCAGTTTGTCGATTTTAGGTTATGGGTTAAATTGCAACCAACGGAATTGTGTATGGTTCGTTGCGTGTTTAAGCAACTAATTTATTAAACAGACACGAGCCAGAGAAAATTCCGAAGGAATTTTCCAAATAAGCACTTGCCAAAGCAATTAATCATACATGGTGTTGTAGCCAGTACTTATTTTGAGATTTTCATTTTATTATCCTTTCTAGAATAATAATAAATTATGCAAGAAAATATCAGT
>Ga0115008_10002246_pt1 | contig 15990 bp, 10 predicted proteins | sample FraStrMetagenome_FD_87164 | JGI IMG/M metagenome (GOLD analysis project Ga0115008, IMG submission 87164) | Marine eukaryotic phytoplankton communities from Arctic Ocean - Fram Strait ARC3M Metagenome | ecosystem: Environmental > Aquatic > Marine > Oceanic | place: Fram Strait | collected...
GTATTTTCATCAGCGTTAACTGGCGCAATATTCATAATTGGTCCCTTCACGTGTCCTTCGTTGCGCAACTGATCCGCCAATCCTTTTAACATTTGTTCTTGCGTGCTGACTTAAGTCTTCATTCCTTGGATCGATCGAAATGCCACATTTACGATCTCAGTGAAATCGAGGAGCAAATATACCATGATCCACCAAGACTTTTCAGGTTTACACGCTGGGCTTTTCGAGTCCATATATGCTTGTGCCTCTTCTCGATGCTTCACAAGCCAGGCCAATAATCGTTCCATTGAAAGCCAACGTGTATCCATAAATTTCGGACACTTCGACTTCATTGTCCGTACCAAATTTTGTGGACGTCGAAGATACCATGTTACAGCCCGTGTACGCTCCACAAAGGAGCTATCCAACATTTTAATGAATATGTCCTGCACAACTAAATTTTTTTGAACTGTATGCTTTTATTATATTAACTTCTACTCTTGTACTAGGAATATCGTTGTGTATTGTGTATTGTGTGTATACATTGTATGTACATGTACATTTCCGGTAAATGTGCAACAATTACACGACCAAAATATCTTTACGATAAGTAATGGAAAAGATATATGGTTTTATAAATTTGTGAAATTGTTATTTATTGGAGGGAAAATTTGAAACGAGGATGAAAAATGTTAAAAGTTACTTATAGGAGTTGTCCTAAGTAGACAGCGAAATAAAACGTCGATTCAAAAGTGGTGTTTTTGTGATTTTAGCAACAAAAATTGGTGTTTTTGTGATTTTTCTCTTTTAAAAAAATTATAATGCCATCCCAATTCCGACGATAGTTCGAATGCGTAACAATAACACGAACTTTTACGACCACCACGAGTTACATTTTTCACTCACTCACTCACTCACTCACAGCTCACAGCTCACAGGGTGTTTGAAAAATGAAAATGTTCTGAACATGTTGAATTTTTTACCAGACTCTTATCAGAGCAAATTTCAATAAAAACCCAAACAATGAAATGCCAACACACCCAAGCTACCAATTCCAATTCACAGTAAAATCATCCAAGATAAAATCAACCTAATTCTACTAGTACGTTGCAGTTCCAAAATTCTTTTTTTTTTAAATATAATGAGAGTCCTACTAAGAAGAATGCATTTACCACTTTCCACCAACCGCATCTTTCTTCGGTCACCATCCTTATCCTTACAAGCAACAGCAACGGCAGCAGCAGCAGCAGCAAGATTCAGGTTTAGATGGATGTCTGTCAGCACCAACGATCACACTCACAATTCTTCTCAGTCTCAGTCTCGATCCCTCGATAATAATAATCCAAATCCAAATCCAAATCATCCAGATGCTGCTGCTACTAACAATAATAATAATAATATCAATTCGAAACCTCCTTTCGAAAGAAAAACACAAAGAACAAGGCATTTACCTGAGGATGGCATTTCCTTGGCAGACTTCATGACCTCTCCTCCTCCTCAAAATCCTTCTGCTCAAACTCATGATACCATGACACCCTCCTACTGGAATTCCAACTCTAAGTCCAAGTCAAATCCTCAAAAGTTAAAATTCTTCATCAAAACGTACGGATGTCAGATGAATTCCAATGACAGTGACATTGTGCGTGCCGTGCTCTTAAATACCCACAAACACCAAAAAGATCATCAATATGAGGAAGTTTCGACTACCGACGAGGCAGATGTCGTCTTGTTAAATACCTGTGCCATTCGTGAACATGCGGAAATGAAAGTTTGGCATAAAATTACCGAACTTTCCAGTTTGCAGACGAAATTTTCCAAACATAAGAAAAAGCAGAAGCAGGTGATTGGAGTGTTGGGATGTATGGCAGAACGTCTAAAAGATGATCTGTTTCAATCGGGTCAAGTGGATTTGGTAGCAGGTCCGGATGCGTATCGAGATTTGCCGAATTTATTAGGGAATTTATATGATACAAATGAACACGAAGATGGCAATAGATCCGTTATGAATGTCCAACTGTCGCTCGATGAGACGTATGCCGATATCACACCTGTACGTAAATACAAGGATGATGTGAGTGCGTTTGTGAGTATTATGAGAGGATGCAATAATATGTGTTCGTACTGTGTGGTTCCGTTTACGCGAGGGAGGGAACGGAGTCGTGAGATGACGTCGATATTGGAGGAGTCGTTGCGGTTGTTTGAACAAGAAGGTGTCAAGGAACTATGTTTGTTGGGTCAAAATGTGAATTCGTATCATGATGCATCGGCGGGGGCTATGATACAGCAATCGCAGTCAAAGTATCAGTATTCTACCTCGAACGATGGCTTTTCGAATTTATATCGATTGCGAGGTGGGAATGGTGGGGGATATTTCTTTGCCGATTTGTTGGAGGGGGTGAGCAATATTTCGCCGGAGTTGCGTGTACGGTTTACATCGCCCCATCCAAAGGATTATCCACCGGAGTTACTTCAATTAATGGCTGAACGCTCCAATATATGCAATCAGCTGCACATGCCAGCACAGAGTGGATCGAATGAAGTACTGAGGCGTATGAGGAGAGGATACACGCGCGAGGCGTATTTAGAATTAATCGAAAACGTACGGAGCACAATTGGGGAAGATGTTGCCATATCCAGTGATTTTATAAGCGGTTTTTGTGGTGAGACCGATCAGGACCATGCCGATACAATTGATTTGATGGAGCGTGTGGTATTTGATCAGGCGTTCATGTTTGCTTATAGTATGCGTGAAAAGACTCATGCACATCGAAAAATGGAAGATAATGTGCCTCATAAGATTAAGAAACAGAGGCTTGCTGAGGTGATTGATACGTTTCAACATTTGGTTCAACGGAAAAATGAGCAATGCGAAGTTGGTAAAATTAGGTTAGTGCTTGTGGAAGGAAAAAGTCGTAAAAGCACTAAACAGGATCCTCAGCTCAATGGACGAACAGATCAAAATAAGAGAGTCTATTTTAAAAATGAACCGTGCAGTATCAGCGGTAACGAGTTCAGTTCACGTATTATATTGAATGATAGTACTGCTGCTACATCAAATGGAGATAATAACAAAAATAATATTGTGCGTTTAGAAAAAGGTGACTATGCTGCTGTATTAATTACCGAAGCAAGGGGTCATACGTTAAGAGGGGAAGCATTATGGCGAACAACATCAACTGACTTTTATAGTGATCACGGTATTGATATTCGAAGAAGCGCAGATGTCGGGTTACGTACAAACATATGATGAGATAATTAACGATAATATGAACTGTATTGCAATAGCAAAGAATGACTCTGTTTCTTGATGAATGAAAAATGATAAAGGTAAAACGAAATTCGCTAACGGATGATAATTATCTTTCTCCTGTCTACCAGTTTTGGGTCTCATTGCCATGTGTATTCGTCAGGATAACGTGGAGCGAAACTTAAAACGTTTCCGACAAACTAATGACAAACCATGGTATGAGGTTTTCGCGGAATATGATTTTGATTTATGACACAACAATGAATTGTGAAAGACACGACATTTATCAGCGAGAACGAAGAAACTCGCTGCCATGATAAAATAGCTATATCCTAAAGAAGGAGTATGTTGTAAGGCTAGTTCAAGCAAGTATCGTCTTATTAGAACTTCCCGTAAAATTTTATTCTTCTTCAGAGCTCCATCATCATTTTAATTTACTAGGTTGATGAAGATCGAACGGCTATAATGTTGACAATGGAAGTTTCAGATCCAATGTTAGACTGTGGTAACCTCAAATATTTTTTGGAAAGTCAGTTTGAGATCATGGGCGATGACCAAATTTTCAGTCTTTTTCAGACTTCACATTCTATCAGACCAAATTAAGACTATTTCGTCTTTTGGAATAGAAGATGTATCTTGTCGTACATTCAATATAATAATGCCAGCACCTTCGATAGGAGACTACCAAACCGAAACATGTCGTCGAAAGATGTGCAATATAAACAACCTAAAATTTACAACATTTGGTTAATGGCAAAAAATATACATGTCAGAGTTTATTTAATTTTACAACGTTTATATGATTATCTTGCGAATTCTAAATTAACGAGGAGCCGCGTTCAACATTACAAAAATCTTTTCAAAGAGGTCTCGTCAGAAATTTACTACTCGCTGCTTCCGCAACTTGCCCCGCCCCACCAGTTTCTACTTCTTTTAACCACTCCAATGCCCCACTTCCATCTAAACTGCTTGAAATACTATCATTAGTCGCCGTAATCCTAAGTGCATCTAAGGAACACTCACTAAAACTAGCACTATTCAGATGACGAGCTAAACGAATCGAACCAGCACTTGCACTCGTCGACCGATTATTAAATATAGATGCTAACGCAGACTGATCCTTCACTCCACATTCTGTAAAGCTCATTTCACGCATGTTACGAGTCGGTGAACCTCCTCCTCCTTCTTCATCCCCATCCAAATCCACATCTTTTTTGTTACGTTTGGGCGTACCCTCACTTTTCAAACGACGAATAACTTTCGATACCTTAGGACTTTCATGATTCGTTTTGGACATGTTCTGAAGCATCACTTGCATATCCAAAAACCCAGCCGACTTATTGTGCTCACTCACACTCAAACTACCGGAATTTGGACGAGGCATGAGCAAACTCTTCTTCCCCATTGGACTATCGAGCATCGTAGTCCGGACCTTATCACTCTCATCCTCCGCAACAATCGAAATATTGTTCATATTCGGAGTTTCCACTCCTACCAAAATATGGGCCGGTAGGGGGATGGCTACTTTAGCTGAGTCCCCCAGTGCCGCCTCGTAGGAAGGCGAAAAGGTTTGGAGCAAGCTCCCTGGGCTGCTGTGGACACGTTTCATGATGGAGGGTGATGGTATGTCATCGTCCATTTTACTTCGAGGGGTGAGGACGTTATCGACTGAGATGATTTCATGAGGTCGAGATACCGGGCTAGTCGGGCAAATTAAGATTTCTTCCTTGTTGTTGGTCATGGTATATTTTATGTTTAATTCACGTAGAATTTTACGGGAGCATAAAAATTTTCTCAAATTTAATTTCGCCCGTCGTACGCGATACGTTTCTTTTGAGTGATGATGGGTATGTAACGAGTCTAACTTGTATATATGCTGCTGGACTGCTGAATAGCGAGTGAGGTAGAGGTTGGCATATATGAATGTATGCACGGAAGAGGGTTGGGTTTGGGAATTCTCTCTCACTCTCCACTCAATTCAACTCCACTCCGTACAAAAAATTTGTCGAGAGATGTTTCTGTTTTCGTGTGTAGAAAGATTCGTTGATATTATAGGCATGAAATTGGTTTGGTTATTTAGCTCGTTTTATTTATGCTCAAATTTTGTCGAATGCTTTTGAAAATTTAGATTTAAGGTAGGTTCGCCGTTGCAATTTGTTATTTTAGAATGTTCTCGTTTATACAGATACATGTATTACCGGTACTGACTTCGTGTGTATGAAACTACATAGCGAGAGAGAGCTATGTGTCGACGGCGTTGAAGCAGATAATTCGTGTTAAATGAAAATACGAAGTATGTACGTATATTTTAATAGAGTGTGGTAACATACGTGCCGGATGTTGGGTAACGAAAAAGATACGTCTACATCTACGTACACTGTTGCCATAGGGGTACCCCCTAGTACGTACTTAGGAGGAACCATCGGTTTTATCATTAGGTTAAATACATTTAGATGTGTGCAATATACATCACAAATATGTCGTATGACGTATAACACAAGATCGAAATTCACAATCGACTATTCTGTGACCGGTGACATATTTCAATATTACTTCCAGTGCCATTATGAATAGTAGTATCCTATAGAAACTTTCGAATAAGTGACGTCAATCTTATGTTTCGAATATCTTTTTATCTCTTCGGCGTGTTGTTTGTTGTTTTTGATGAAACGACGTCGACATCACAATGAGAGAAAATAAGTGAAGTCATGATGGTGGTAAAATGTAAAACCTGTATCACCTCTATCGACTCAAAAATGAGGCAATTACATCTACGTAATTAACTGTACCATTATTGATTAAAACGAGAACGTAGTCGAATGACCAATAATAATAAAACCTCGTTGACAAGAACTTAATCGGTGCCAAAATTAGAGTAATGCACTTTGATACAAACAAAATATAATAACCAATCAGAGTAGATTACCATACCTCGGTTACATAAAGAATTATACGAATGTAACGAGACGAAAATTAACGTAATACCTAACAACTACATAATCAGAGTAGATCTGAACCGAGTCTAACCTAACCCATACCGACCTAACCCATACCGATAAAATGGAGTTATTAATTTTTGGTTTTCCTATTAGTCTCGAAATAGACCAAAAGAAAAAATTGATAAATGCACTATCCAAAAATAAAGAAATACATAATATATACAAAATGTATTACTATATGTACCAGTATGTGATGGAATCCATAACCCAACACGCCCACCCTTCCGCATCACAAGTATTCGTTTCGTATATATATACTTCACACACATGTACAAGCTTACTTATAATTGGAACATTCCTTTTCGAAAACACCCATGACAGCATCTACATCTACATGTATAATACATGTATTAATACATACATTCTATTTTGGAATATGTAATCGTGATCGCGATCGCTGAATGCGATGTGAATCTTACTGAACCTCCTCCACACACATCATTCTCACAAATTTACCATTCCACAACCACAACCACAACCACAACCTCTTCCATACCAACACCAACTACAAACACCAACTACAAACACCAACTACAAACACAGGATGAATCCAAATCCAAATACAAATACAAATACAAATACAAATACAAATCCAATCCTCGAACAAATACTCCATCAAACCATCACTCACACACACGATGCCATAGCGGCAGAAGTCTGGATGATGGTACAGGAATCACCTGAATTATCTCATTCCAAATCTCAATCCAAATTCCAATCTCAATCCAAATCTCAATCGTACGATGCTCGTTGGCACATATCCCTTCCTTTGCATCTACCGTCGTTATGGACTGCTGCTGCTACTGCTTCTGGTACTGGTACTGCTGCTGCGGATGGTTCGACGCCTGCCATGGAATTGTCTTCTTGTCATACTAATAATAATAATAATAATAATAATAATGCGAGGATAAAGATGAAACGGATGAATCAAACCTATCATACGAAACCTTCCATCCAATATAATCCTCCTCTGCATACATCAACAACGTCCTCGAGGAGGATGATGTTGGTATCAAGTTACCTCGATCGAAATGCCATGAATGCTGCTGCTACTGCTACGGCTACGAATCATTACACGACGGCAGTTCCAAATGAAGAGCAGCAGCAGCAACAACAAGAAGAAGCCATGTTGCGATTGTTTGAACCACACCATCCACATTATCTACCACCTACACCGTTGTTGGTGGGTATGGGTTTGCCAGGTATATTGCTCGAACGAATTTCTACCCCGCATCGGCATGGGAGTGAATCGCATAGCAGTGGCAGTGGCAGTGGGAGTGAGTTGCGATCTCATCATCATCATCATCATTGGATGGATGTAGCGAGTATATTGCAGGATCCACTTCAAATGCCAGTGTATCGTATGAAGGTTGTAGCTCAAGCGTTTGGTAGGGTAGCGGGTGTTCCGGTCAGTTTGCAGGGTAGTCATAGTAGTAGTAGTAGTAGTAAGAGGGGTATTGTGTTATTTTATGCGAGTCATAGATCGTCGTTGGATGAGAGTGTGCGGATAAATTCCATGGAGTCGAGGTTGAAAAGTGTATCGTTTATGGAAGCAAGTGCGGCGTTGGTTTCGTCTGCGATTACCTGGTCGTTGGAATGTGATGCTGTGAGGAAGAGTATGGAGATGGAATCTAGTGTGTGTCATCGAACGAGTCCAGGTGAATGTGATGGTTCAACGAAAGAAGGATCGAGTGTCGTCGATGGTGAAGAATCGTTTCTGGATACGTATTTTATTTTGGGTTCCATCACAAATTCGATGCGGCGATGGTGGAACAAGATGAAGGGTGGTGAGTCCATAGAGTATGAATTTAGATACTTTGTTTTTAATTTTATTTATCTTTTCTCGGGGCATAGGAGGTACGAGACCAAGTGGAAGACTTAGTTCGTCCACTTCTTTATTTTCCTTTTTTGGTTCCCTTACACTTCTCTTAATTCTTTCATTGGCAAACGAATTTGTCATTGGCATGAGTAATAACGATAACCGAAATAAGATCCTTTTAGGTCCTCTCGGTGCATTTGTTACTTTACAATTTAATCTCACGACTGCACCGGCTTGCCAACCATACAACGCAATAATCAGTCAGTTCCTGGCTGTAATACTTGCACTAGCCTTTTCTCAGATACAAGAAGAAATTTTACCGATTTGGCTTAGAACAAGCATCGTACCTAGCCTTACGATTGGTCTTAGTGCGATGTTTGGTTTTACACATCCTCCTGCAGGGGCTTCAGCTTTGGCCTTTGCTCAAGAGAGAAAATTGATGGTTGCTGATTGCTGTTATTTTCTTTTTGCAAATTTCATTACAATCTTTGGAGCAGCTGGAATTATTAATATGGACGATTCAAAACAGTATCCAATTTATTGTAAGTCTATATTTTGTTTACTTGATGTTTTTATTTATCGTCTTATCTTTATACAAACTTATATTCTTATGCACAAGGGGGGTTCGATGGATTATATGATAGACTTCCAACGTGTTCTGGGGGAAAGAATAAATTGAAAGATACTGGACATTTGAGTACAATAGATGAGGAAGTATGAGTGAAGTAATCTTAAACTTGCTGACCATTCGAATATTTGAACAGGCAAGAAAAGAAAAACAATGTTTATTAATTCTTACTTTATGCCATGACATGTTACCAATTTTTATGTAAGTCTGGAACAAGCATAGGTAGATCATGTAATGTGTCATGATATGCAAATAATGACATCGATATCAGTAATAAAATATTTACTCCATTCCGTTTGGTTTTCATCTTTTGGCGTTTATTTTAATCTTAAACTACTATCGATTTTACAACCAATGGCTTGCTGCTTCTCTTAAAAACTTTCTATGAATTTCTTTTGTTCCTCATCGCACAATAATAAAACAACTTCGCCGTTCTCGCTATATCTTCTTTGTAGCACTGATCCCATCATTGCTGTCGTAATGTAGGTCGGTGTTTTCTGTCCATCAACTGCGACAATCCTTAGTCGATCGTTGCGTGCATTGCGATGTAAATAATTCGAGTCTTTTCTTTGTCGGGGATCATCGTTACAACAATGAGCAGCATTGACTTCACTGAGAATCAATTTCTGCAACGGACCGGGAACCTCTTCAAACTTTGCAACGACAATCTTCGAATCGGAATACTGTTCCAAACAATCAAACTTACATCCCAAATCACTTTCCTTTTCCACAACAACGCTGTATTTAGAAACAATTCGATTGCCGCTAGCAAAATTTGATGAAGTAGTCAAGTTCGAGCCTTGGTCATCGTGACCTTGCTGCTTCGTAGGACGTTCAAAATGAAAAGTCAAAGGATAAGATGATGAGGCATGCAGCATCATATTGACACGCGAAAGTCGATCCTCATAGGAAGACGTTGAAGTAGTTGAATAACTTGGATTGTGGTGGTCAGAAATAATCATATCATTAATCGCCACTAATTCGTCGCCTATTAATGCACCAGCTGACTCTAACGCACCACTCACTGGTTTGAATTGGTTCAACAATAGATATATTTCGTTGTCGTTTGTGTTGGCATGGGATGCCCCTATCTCCATTGATAATTCATACGAAGGACCATGATGTTGATATTTTGCTATTGATGATGACATTCGAATCGCATAAAGGTAAGGTAATGCAAAAGTCAATTGCAATGGTCGTTGGGCACCATATTTCTGAAACAACTCAACTGCTCTCGCACGGCCTTTACCACCACTATCGCATTCTTTATCGTCGGAGAAACATACACGCTTGTCATTAATTTTAGCAAGCACGTCGTTTGGTCGGCAAGTGATACAATTTTCATCGTCGTTAGATGAAAGTGAAGATGATAATGATCTCACCATAAGACCAGAATCATCTGGTATGTTTGAAAAACTTATACCCAAAGGACCTTCTTTGGTCACAGTAACATTATAGGAACGCTGCTTCCACTTCGAAACCAACCCAGATTCTTCTTCTTCGCTGTAATTTTCGCTTTCTTCTCTCAAGGAAGATTTCTTATCGCCATAAACAAATGCAGAAACTCTCTTTGCATCTTCCTCATCTGCTAGACGAAACTTTATGCTTTTTGGTCTTCCAGGGTGTTTCAATGCTTCAAGTAACAGCGTTCGATTATCCTTTAAATCGTCTCTTGAATCAGTATGACCTTTCGAATTATCATCATTATTATTTGAACCATTAATGTTATCGAAGCGTGTTCCATTCACACTCATGATGGTGGCACCTTGAAATACATTTGGATCCAGATTTGCGTTCAGACAAACACTCCGTGCCTGACTGCCTCGTGGAAATTCAACAACCTTGATCATTTTGCTTTTATAGTCATTAAGCAAAAGCCGTATTCCAAGAGGTAACGGTTCACGCCAGACCAATTCAATTTCATTCGCCCTACGTTCAGCCTCGTGTAGCAATGAGAGCTGTTCTTCAGTCAACGGACGAAGTTTATTTAGAGATAATTTGGCTGTTTTAAACATTAATGGCCAATATGGTACGAGTTGGTTGTTAAGCTGCTGGCATAAATATCCTGAATTGTTCGTTATGACGGAGGAAACGGTCTGGGTAACATAGGACCGTATCGTCGATTTGAAAATACCCGCAGCTGCATTAACCGCCCACGTTACAAATTTAGAAGAGTCATTCACATGTAGCTGCAAATCCAAATTTTGCAGTTGAATGCTCCGGTCGTGGTTCAAACACAATGCAGGAGTATTCGAAGTGGGGTCTTTTCTTAGTTCGAATGATAATTCGATGGATGCATTGGTCAATAGTACATCCGCTAAGGACAAAAAATAAGAATATAAGTCAGATGCGAAAGGAGAAATAATGGTCTGTAAACGACAAGCATACACGCTTACCGGTTCCACTCGCGGTAATATTTGGATAATACGTTTGCTCCAAGCTCCATTCAACGCCTTCGAGCTGTGCCCGCATGTCTGTAACCTCGACGACCAAAAGACGCTCGGCATTGCTCACATTAACTTCGTTATCCTCGTTCAACGACGCATTTGTTGCACGAATGCCAGCTATCGAAACTTGAATGTGCTCCTTTTTCATTTTTAAGCCCTTCAAACTTAAATTCCTCAGTTCATAAATCAATCCATCGCGTACGCCTTCAAGAGGCGGCACGGGCATTTCGGGTAAAAATGTCAATAAAAAGTCCAATGCCGCATCACATATTTCGTTAATCAATTTCCTTCGAACATTAATATCACTCCAAGCATTCTCTGTTGTTTGAATAAGATCTTGTACGTTCAATTCGTGGAATTTTTCCGCAAGACCTGCCACCTTTGCCGACTCAATTGCGTGGGCAACCAAATCTGCATTGCTACAGATGTTGCTGTGTTTGCCCAAAGAGTTCTGTTGCTTCGATTCTAGTTTATCAAGAAGTAATTCTCCCTGCTCGATCAGTTCTGCACCCTTCATAGAAAGTTGCTCATCAAACTTCGACAAAACGTCTTGTAAATTGTTATTAGTGAAAGAGGTTCCGTCTTCGCTTAATAAAGCTCCCCGTGCATATTCTAATAGTTGCATTACTAAAGGATCTTCAGCGTACGCAGCTTCGGCTAATGCAAGTTGATGTTCCATCTCAGATTTCGCGCGCTCGGCAAATTTGTTGAATAATTTTGTCGAAGAAGAGCTTATGTCAAATACATCAAAGCTTTCGTCATCTTCCAATGATAGCATTTCATATATATCGCATAGGCTCTGCTCCACCTTCTGTAATACGTGTTCTCGCACGTCGTTAGTGGATGATAGGGCACGCAACGATGCATCTTCTTGCAAAGCGCTGTTGCTTAGATCAAGTTTAGACATGAAATCTTTTGATCCATGCTCTACTGTGTTCAATGCACGTGCGATCATACCATCAAGCCCACCAAGGCTTTCGCTACGAAGTTCCACAGCAGCAATAAGTCGATCACGGAAAGCATCAGCTAATTCGAGTGATTTAAGGCGTAAAGTGAGTTCATTTTCACGATATATTGACGCAAACAACTCGCTACATCTTTTTTGCTCTTCAGCGAATGCATCTTTATCATCATTACGGAGAAATAATTTCATGGCACGTGATTGCAATCGCTGTGTGCCTTCGTAGAAAATCGACACCGATTTGTAATTGCTTACATTGAACATTGGATTACTGCTTGAATTATTTTGAATCTGATTCAAAATGGATTGCATTGTCGGATCATTTTGTGCGACGTTCGTGAGTTGCTCCATGACATCTCGGGCCTGCATTTCAAGATTCTCGTAATTTATGTCAGTGTCAATATTGGACTTAATGCTACCCAACAAAGAATTTGTCGACGACAACGCGTCGTTCAATATTTGTTTGGAATTGGTAGCAACAGCGGTTGTTGGCAATAAAGACGTTTGTGCATCATCCCCTTCATCCATCGTCCATTGAATTTGTATTCCGATGCTATTTTGAAGTTCGAGTGATTGTTCTTTGAGTTTCATAGTATCAAATTTGTTGGCTTGTTCAGATAATGCTGCTAGACGCTAAATACAAAAGGAAATATAAACCTGAGCGTGAATGTTGAACGACACACTGCTTTGAAACATGAACAAGAATAAATGTAAAACAATACCTTTTGCCCTTCTTCTAAAAGAGTACCCATCTCCTCTTTTTTAAGCACATTCCACAGCTGTTGTACCTGTTCTTTCACAATCGGCACCTTCTCTTTCATTATCTTATCACTACTTTCAGCACCAACCACCACCACAGAAGACGACGATACAGCTGCGGAGGCCGATTCCAAAATCTTATTCGAATCCTGCAACAACTTCGGACCTACATCCTTTGCAATAACCTGTGACATGGCATCACTTCGATCCAACAAATCTACCAACAGCGGATAAAATTTCACAGCTGGAGCCGACATTAAATCCTTGGACAGGACTCGTTGGCGCAAATTTTTATCAATCATACTCTCAATTTCAAACAGATCCAACCTGGAATTATACGACAATACCATAAACTGTTCCTTTTTATCTTGGTTTTGCTTATCATTTTGGTCCGAATCCACCAAAGCAGTCACCAAACCCGGAGCAGCTGGTAACACCTTAAATGTATTTAAATCATCCTTTAATTGGGCATTCACATGTAAATAAAGCATGGATTCAGTAGCAAGGCTTCCATACGGTTTTCGCCATATACGACAGGTTACTTTCATGTTTTTGTCAGGAATTATTTCTTGGTTATTTTCATTGTTATTATTACCATTTATATAATTTTGAATGGAAATGATAATGGCTGGACCGTAAACTGTCGATAGGATCGTTCCTGGTGTGAGGTGTGTATCTTTGAATTGGTTCATGGTTTTACTTTTAGTTTTAATTTGTGTTCAAAAGATGATAGTCCCGAATGCTAATTATTTTTTTACGTACGGTGGGTTTTTGTGTTCCAGTTTGTGCGTGTATGTGTGTTTGTGCGTTCGCTCGGTACACAGTACACAGTACACACGTGTTTTCGTTCATTTCACTTTTGTGGGGAGTGTTTGAAGATATGAGTTCTGGTTTCTGGCTACGACTCTCTGCGTAGATCTTACTACCGGTATTAAATACCGGTACATTGTAGTCGATGTTGAAAAACTTTTCTAGCTCTTGGCATCGCTCTACCGGTAGATCTTTCTCTCACATTCAGGAATATAGGTTTCCATACATTACAAGTTATGAAATCTTCTTCTGTTGTATCAGGCATCAATCAGATACGTTGTAGTAAATCGATAATTCGTGGTTTCGTTCATGGCAGAAAAAATTATTACAGATATTAGATGTAGTTCAAAATCATGCAATTTCGAAACACTAGAAATTGCCAATCATTAATTTAACAAGTAATCGACACACATCCATAAACAACATTTGATGACTTTCTTCATATCTACTCTATCGCGCAAGCCGCAAAAAAATTAGAGGAACAGAGTCACCTACCCTTACTTTTTTGTTCGAATAAGGAAGCAAACTTCAAACATGGAGACCATTCCCTGTTTTAGCAGTCTTTCTTTATCGTCAGCATTCACAGCAACATCCGTTTCGTCCAACTTCTCAATCGATTCAATCCATGGTAAAGTCCCGTAGAGAGAGTGAAGATCTTCTTCATTGACAGAAAATGGCGGACCACGCAATTTTGCTTCTTCCGTCCCCTCCCTGCGATCAACAGTTACCATCAAAATAACCCCGCCAGGTTTAATCACTCTTCGCACAGTTTCCAAGTACTCCCCACGGACTTCTGGTTTGATAGCAACAAAACTAGCTCGATCCCACACAACATCCACACATTCATCATCTAGCTCGTCCTTGTTCAAAGCAAAAAAATCCCCACGAAGCAAAGATATCCCATTACCTGACAAACGATCGAAATGATCCGTACCCTCTACCGATTGAATCATCAACTCAGGATTCTCAGCACTAAACGCCTCCAACGCTTTCAATATACCATCCACACCGTATACCTCGTCTACGTTCTCATTCTGTGCTAAGAATTTCATGTCGACAGTTTTTCCACACAACGGCACCAGCACTCTTAAATTTTCATTGCTATCGGAAATATTTTTGAATGCTACATCGAGATACTTTAATAACATTTCATTGACGCCTTCCTTATGCCAACCGATCGTTTCTGTTGACCACTTTATTATATACAGAACAATATATTTGTTAGAAAGTGATATATACCGGTATTTTGGAAACATGTAATTGCATTATTCTGTACACGTACTCGTTCGGACCAAAATTGTAAAAGGGGATTGGATTCGTTCATAGCCTCTTCTTTTTTTTTATAAAAATACTTCGAAGTATTGTATAAAAAAATAATGCTTCGAAGTACTTCGTTATCTTTTTTTTTTGATCAGAAGAGAGAAGGTTGTTTTTGCTGTGTCGCGAAAAGATGTTTTTTAGTCATCTAGAATATCATAGTAGTTATTAATATGTATTACGCTAATTATCATATCGCTACATTCGTATGATTCTTTATGTCATCGAGGTTCGGTACATTTACTTGTGTTAGTCATTCGGCTAATTCGATTGCAATGGAAACTCTACTCAGAAATCTTTACATATTGCTTGACATATAAAGTCTCGAACTAATTATCCTTCTTCAGAAATCGATTTTGACACATTGCTCACAGGGATCTTGGAACCTCTAATGCATCGTTTCGTTGCTCTAACTAGAGTGATACTCATTCGAGCATTAACCCTTTAGTACCCAGGTACCAGACCTCCGACCAAATATAATTTTTTTTTTCAAATAAATATAAATAAATAAAATCCAATACCGGTATATTTATTTTCGATTTCTTTAAATATTTTATGTTTAGTTGTTGACTCCTTTAAATATTTTTATTTATTGTTTATCGCCTTAAATATTTGTTTATTTTTGCAATAGATCTAACCATGTGAGGAAACAAATTTATAAGTAGACAAGACACTCTTTGAATATGTGCGGAAACAAGATTCAATCCGCAATATGTAGACAAGACATACTTTGTTTTTTAGAAAGTTCATCATTGCCTACAAAAGGAGCTATTGCCTACAGAGTTATTTTTATCAATGGCGTCAGCAGCAGAAGGTGTTATGATTGAGCTGCCTTCTAGCTCTAGCTCTAGCTCTAGCTCGTGTTCTAGTTCTGATTCTGATTCGGAATCTAGTTAACATTATTGAAAATATATTTTTCTTTATTGTACATACGAAAATAAAATATATTTAGTTTTATCTTTTCAAACGCAAAATATATTTAATATTTATTTATCCATGGGTAGATATTTATTTAAGTGAGAGA
>Ga0115008_10002247_pt1 | contig 15989 bp, 8 predicted proteins | sample FraStrMetagenome_FD_87164 | JGI IMG/M metagenome (GOLD analysis project Ga0115008, IMG submission 87164) | Marine eukaryotic phytoplankton communities from Arctic Ocean - Fram Strait ARC3M Metagenome | ecosystem: Environmental > Aquatic > Marine > Oceanic | place: Fram Strait | collected 2012-06-18
GGAGCTCCTTTTAACGGAAAAGCCTGGATATTTGTAGATGAAATTCAAATTAAATAGTAAAAATGAAAAGAAGAAACTTCCTTCAAAAAGCATCGTTGTCTACTATTGGCGTAGTAGCTTCTGCCTCTGTGGTTGCTTGTAATGCAGACAAAGAAAAAATCAATATTAGTAGTAATGTGAATTCAACTAATGTAAAACCCATAGTAATTGCTACATGGAATGTGCCAAATGCAACAGCCAAAGCCTGGGAAGTTTTAGATAACGGAGGAATTTCTTTAGATGCAGTAGAACAAGGGTGTATGATAGAAGAAGCAGATGTAAAAAATTCATCTGTTGGTAAAGGTGGAATGCCAGATCGAGATGGAAATGTTACGTTAGATGCTTGCATTATGGATAAAGATGGAAATTATGGTGCAGTGATGTGTGTTCAAAACATTACACATGTAATTTCTCTAGCCAGAAAAGTTATGGAGGAAACTCCTCATGTAATTCTTGCTGGAGAGGGTGCTGAAAAATTTGGGTATGATCTGGGTTTAAAAAAAGAGAATTTATTAACTGAATCCTCAAAGAAAGCATGGGAAAAATGGAAAAAAACCTCAGATTATAAACCTATTATCAACATAGAAAATCACGATACTATTGGAATGTTAGCCATAGATCATAATGGTGATATTTCGGGCGCATGCACTACAAGTGGTCTTTCCTATAAAATGGCAGGTAGAGTAGGAGATTCACCTATTATTGGTTCAGGTTTATTTATAGATAATGAAGTAGGAGGTGCCACCGCTACAGGTATGGGAGAAGAGGTGCTAAAAACAGTAGGTAGTTTTTTAATTGTTGAACTCATGCGTCAAGGTAAAACACCACAAGAAGCTTGTGAAGAAGCCGTGAGAAGGGTGGTAAAGAAATCAGGGGATCGGTATAAAGATTTTCAAGTAGGATTCATTGCTCTCAATAAACAAGGAGAAACTGGAGCTTATTGTATTCACGAATTTTTTAATTATAATATTTATAGTCATGGTGAAAATAAAAATCATGAGTCATTATTTTTTAATAAAGTTTAATTATGTCAACAAATAAATCATATAGAAGTGCACTTATTTTTTTAACTACCCTATTTTTTCTTTGGGGTTTTATTACTGTATTGGTAGACAGCTTAGTGCCAAGGTTAAAAGATGTTTTTGAAATGTCATATGCCAAAACAGTGTTGGTTCAGTTTGCCTTTTTTACAGCTTTTTTTGTGGTCTCCGTTCCGGCTGGAGCAATTTTATCTAAGATTGGATATAGAAAAGGAATCGTTTTAGGATTAGTGGTTATGGCTATAGGCTGTTTGTTTTTTTATCCCGCAGCAGAATACAGAAACTTTACTATTTTCTTAGTTGGGTATTTTACACTCGCTGGTGGTATTACCGTTTTACAAGTAGCTGCGAACCCTTATGTTGCTTTATTAGGATCTGAAGAGGGCGCTTCTAGTAGATTAAACTTATCACAGGCTTTTAATTCTCTTGGGACTACTATTGCTCCTGTTGTAGGCGCTTTATTTTTATTGAGTGATTCTGTGAAGACTTCAGAAGAAATTAATGTATTAACTGCAATAGAGAAAGCAGATTATTATGCTGCAGAGGCTGCTACAGTTCAAACACCATTCTTACTTATAGCCTCATTTATTGGAGTATTGGCAATTGTATTTGCATTTATAAAATTGCCAAAAGTAATGCAAGAAAGCCCTAAAGGAGGGTATTTCTCCTTATTAAGGAATAAGTTGATGCTGATGGGAGCTTTAGGTATTTTTGTGTATGTAGGAGCAGAGGTTGCTATTGGGAGTTTTTTAGTAAACTATTTTAATGACATGAATTTAGCAGTTATTGTAGCCGATAATGAAATGATGATGCGAATTGCAAATAGCATAGCTAGTACGTTCAATAAAACTTTTTCAAATTCAGACCCTAAATCTTTATTAGGGATTTTTATTATTTTCTATTGGGGTGGTGCCATGATTGGTCGTTTTGTTGGCGCCTATTTAACAAAAATAATGCCAGCAGGTAGAGTGTTAAGTATTTTTGCGTTGTTAGCCATTGTAATGATAGTTGTTTCCATTAGTTCACAAGGATTACTATCTATGTGGTCTATTTTGGCTGTTGGATTATTTAATTCTATTATGTTTCCAACAATTTTTACGTTAACCTTAGAAGGTTTAGGAGATTTAAAAGCCCAAGCATCAGGTTTACTGTGTATGGCTATAGTAGGTGGTGCTATTATTCCTTTTGTATTTGGAGGTTTGATTGATAGTTTTGGATTCAAAACTGCCTTTATTTTAACCCTATTTTGCTATGGATATATATTGTATTATGGAAAGCTAAAGTCTTCATAGTTTTAGACCAGATATATAATACAGTTAGAAACTTATAAATCTATTCGCCTTATTAAAAAACAAAGAACCCGAAATTATATTTCGGGTTCTTTGTTTGTAGTATATAATTGTTTATTTTCTTTTTGCTTGTTGTTCTTGAGCTTGTTTCATTGCGCTGTCTAATCGTTGTCTAAACTTACTCTTTTCCTTTTCTGGCTTTTTCTTGTTTTCTTCAATTTGAGCATGAATTTTAGCTTCATCAATTACAAAGTTTTTAATCACTAACATAATAGTAATGGTCAACAAGTTAGAAACAAAATAATATAAACTTAACCCACTAGCATAACTATTAAAGAAAAACAGCATCATAATAGGTGAGAAGTAGATCATATATTTCATCATTTTACCCATATCAGGCATTCCCTCTTGAGCAGGTGCTTGCATATTTGCTTGTTGACTTTGATTCATTTTCATATAAAAGAATATAGCTGTAGAAGCTAAAATTGTAAATAAACTTACATGGTTACCGTACCAAGGAATATCAAAAGGTAATGTGAATACACTATCATATGAAGATAAATCATTAGCCCAAAGAAACCCTTTTTGTCTAAGAGATAAATTTGTAGGGAAGAATTTAAATAATGCAAAGAATACAGGCATTTGTAATAGAGCTGGAATACAACCAGACAACATACTCACTCCTGCTTTTCTTTGAACTGCCATGGTTTCTTGTTGGCGCTTCATTGCATTTTCTTTACCAGGATATTTTTCATTTAATGCATTTAATTCTGGGCGAATTACTTTCATTTTTGCACTTGAAACATAGGATTTGTATACAAGAGGAGACATAATAATTCTAACAACAATTGTCATTAAAATTATGATTAAACCATAATTCCCCATAAAACCTTCTAGCATTCCAAATATGGGTATAAATATCCATCTATTAATTGTTCCAAAAATACCCCAACCTAAATCGGCTGTTTCATTTAAATCAGTTCCTTCATATTGTGATAATTTAGTATAATCCGATGGACCATAATACCACTTCATATTATAATTTAGTTCTCCATTAGATAGCTCTAATGGAGTGTTTAAACTATATTTTTTTGTAAATACGGTATCTATTGCTTCGTCTTTTACTAAATCGACAGAGGCAATAGCTGCGTTGTTGAAAGCTTTGTCAGATACCAAAATAGAGGAGAAAAAATGTTGCTTATAGGAAACCCAGTCCATATTGTTTACAACCTCGTTATCTTCCAAGCCTAAGTATTCAACCTCATTATCTGACTTGTAGTAATAATAAGAATACATTGTATTTTCAGTTCGTAGGCTTTTCTCATGACGATATCCTTTGAGAGACCAATCTAAATTAATAGTGTTAGATGAATTTATTACAGTGCTAAGCCCTTGTGACCTTACGGCAAAGTTTACCATATAATCATCGGTCATTTCATATCTATATTCTAAAAACTGATTGTCCGATACTTTCAGTTTCATTGAGAGCACTTGAGATGAACCATTATTTGAAAATGTAGGCTCAAAAAATAAATCTTTAGTGTTTAATATTCTATTGTCTGTGGTTCCAAAATTTATATTAAAGCTCGAATTATTGTCTTTAATCATGTGTAAAGGCAATGAATCATAGGTTTGAAACCCTTTTATAAGTGCTTCAGTTATTTGCCCTCCCTTATTGTTTATTTTAAGAAGTAATACCTCATTTTCTAATGTGGTAGTTCCTTCGGAACTGTTAACTACACTGTAAGCAAAAGCACCTAATTGATTCTGAATTTCAACTTGTTTAAGAGAGTCATTTATAACAGGTGGCAAACTAGTTGCATTATTTTGAGACGCTGTATCGTCAGAATTAATTATTTGTTCAGTAGTTGTTTCTGTATTTGGAGTAATCTCTGGTTGTGTAGAACTCATCCACCAAAGTAGAATTCCACCGATAAGAATCATTCCGATAAATGAATTAACATCAAATTTTTTTTCTTCCATATTTTAAAAATGTCAAGTTGTCATTTTTGCTTTCTATATATTTAAAAAAGCGATGACAAATGTAGTAAAATGCCTCCTTATTACAGGAATATCAATATTATAATTAATTATTATACATAGTGCAAACAGTATTCCGTTATTTAGAATGTTGTAAAGTAGCTTTTACAAAATCAACAAATAATGGATGGGGGTTTAATACTGTACTTTTATATTCTGGGTGGTATTGTACACCTACAAACCATGGATGATTAGAAATTTCAACGATTTCAACCAATTTAGTTTTCGGATTTACTCCAGTTGTTTTCATACCATTGGCTCTCAATTGCTCTAAATATTCATTATTAAACTCATAACGATGTCTGTGACGTTCACTGATCATTGTTTTATTGTAGGCTTTAAATACATTAGATTCTTTGGAAATTTCGCAATCCCAAGCTCCTAAACGCATAGTGCCTCCTTTTTTTGTGACATCTTTTTGATCTTCCATTAAGTTAATCACTGGATGGGCACAGTTTTCATTCATTTCAGTTGAACTAGCATCTTTATAGCCAAGAACATTTCTGGAGAACTCTACAACAGCCATTTGCATTCCCAAACAAATTCCAAAAAAAGGAATATTATTTTCTCTTGCATACTGTACTGCTTTAATTTTTCCTTCAATACCTCGATCACCAAAACCAGGAGCTACTAAAATACCATTCAAGCCTTTAAGGTGTTCAGCAATATTACCCGATGTCAGATCTTCAGAATGTATCCATCGAACGTTTACTTTAGTTTCGTTTGAAGCACTTGCATGATTTAGTGCTTCTGAGATTGATTTGTAAGAATCCTGTAATTCTACATATTTACCGATTAAACCTATTTCTACAATAGATTTTGGATTTTTATATTTATCTAAGAAATTATTCCAAGCCGTTAATTGTGGTTGTTTTTCAGAACAAAGTTGTAGTTTATTTAAGACAACAGTATCTAGTCCTTCTTCAAACATTAAATTAGGGACATCGTATATTGTTGATGCATCTATAGATTGAATTACATCTTCTGTCTTTACATTACAAAATAATGCAAGTTTTCTTTTAATGTCTTCAGAAATTTCATGTTCTGTTCTACAAACCAATACATCAGGGTTTATTCCACTCTGCATTAATGTTTTAACAGAGTGCTGTGTAGGTTTTGTTTTAAGCTCACCAGCTGCAGCTAGATAAGGAATCAACGTTAAATGAATAACAATTGCATTTTCTTTTCCAAGTTCCCATAATAATTGGCGAACAGATTCTACATACGGTAATGATTCAATATCTCCAACAGTTCCCCCTATCTCTGTAATAACAATATCAAAATCTCCAGTATTGCCTAAGATTTTTATGCGATGTTTAATTTCATCTGTGATGTGAGGAATTACTTGAACTGTTTTACCTAAAAATTCACCTTTTCTTTCTTTCTCAATAACAGATTGGTAAATTCTTCCTGTGGTTACGTTATTAGCTTGTGAAGTAGGAATATTTAAAAAACGTTCATAATGACCTAAGTCTAAATCAGTTTCAGCTCCATCATCAGTAACATAGCATTCACCATGTTCATATGGATTTAAAGTCCCTGGATCTATATTTATGTAGGGATCTAATTTTTGTATGGTTACTGAAAATCCTCGTACTTGTAAGAGTTTTGCTAAAGATGCAGCTATGATTCCTTTTCCAAGTGAAGATGTTACGCCTCCTGTTACGAAAACGTATTTGGTATTGCTCATGTTTTTCTTAGGTTTGAGCAAAAGTACTAACTCTTGTTTTTCTCACAAACAAAAACACTAAAAATTAAGTAACAAAATGCTATAATTGTAAAGATTAAAAATATTTTTAATTTTTTTAGACTTAGGATTTGTCAAAAATAAAAACAGTTGTATATTTGCGCACGCTTTTAGCGAGGTGAAAATCGTTAACGAATAAACAAAAAATAATAATACTTTTTAAAAATATAGACAATGCCGAAAAGAACGTTTCAGCCATCAAAGAGAAAGAGAAGAAACAAACATGGTTTCATGGAAAGAATGGCTTCTGCTAATGGTAGAAAAGTATTAGCTCGAAGAAGAGCCAAAGGGAGAAAAAAATTATCTGTTTCATCTGAATCCAGACCAAAAAAATAATGATTAACAATATGTTAATAATATAGGTGTTGCTTTTTTAAGTAACACCTTTTTTTATATCATCTAGCGAAGTATTTTTACAAACATAAAACACAAATATAGAATCATGCCAAAAAAAGAGGAATTAAAATCTATTTTAATCATCGGTTCAGGTCCAATAGTAATAGGTCAAGCCTGCGAGTTTGATTATTCAGGATCACAGTCTCTCAGATCTTTAAGAGAAGATGGAATTGAAACCATATTAATCAATTCTAATCCGGCAACGATTATGACAGATCCCTCAATGGCTGATCATGTATATCTATTGCCATTGACCACCAAGTCTATTATAAAAATACTGAAAGAACACCCTCAAATAGATGCTGTGCTTCCAACTATGGGTGGGCAAACAGCTCTAAATCTTTGTATAGAGGCAGATGAGAAAGGTATATGGGAAGAACATCAGGTTAAATTAATTGGTGTAGATATAGATGCTATTAATATTACAGAAGATCGAGAGAAATTTAGAGAATTAATGCTAAAGATTGGAGTTGGTATGGCTCCACAAGCTACAGCGACATCTTTTCTTAAGGGTAAGGAGATTGCTCAAGAATTTGGTTTTCCTTTATGTATTAGAGCTTCATATACTCTTGGAGGTGCCGGAGCCGCTATTGTTTATGAAGAGGAAGATTTTGATAAATTATTACGAAGAGGTCTTGAAATCTCGCCAATTCATGAAGTGATGATTGATAAAGCGATGATGGGATGGAAAGAATATGAATTAGAATTACTGAGAGATAAAAATGATAATGTTGTTATCATTTGTTCAATAGAGAATATGGATCCTATGGGAATTCATACTGGAGATTCCATTACAGTAGCGCCTGCGATGACTCTTTCTGATAAAACTTATCAGAAAATGCGAGACATGTCTATTAAAATGATGCGTAGTATAGGAGATTTTGAAGGGGGTTGTAATGTTCAGTTTGCTGTATCTCCTGATGAAAAAGAGGAGATTATCGCAATTGAAATTAATCCACGTGTTTCACGGTCTTCTGCTTTAGCGAGTAAAGCTACAGGATATCCTATAGCTAAAATAGCAACTAAACTTGCTATTGGCTATACTTTAGATGAATTAGACAATCAAATCACCAAGTCTACTTCAGCATTATTTGAACCTACATTAGATTATGTTATTGTAAAAATCCCTCGTTGGAATTTTGATAAATTTGAGGGTTCTGATAGAACTTTAGGGCTTCAGATGAAAGCTGTTGGTGAGGTTATGGGGATTGGTAGATCTTTTCAGGAAGCTCTTCATAAAGCAACACAATCACTTGAAATTAAAAGAAATGGATTAGGTGCTGATGGAAAAGGATATAAAGATTATAATCAAATTATAGATAAGTTAACCAATGCTTCGTGGGATCGTGTTTTCGTTATTTATGATGCGATAGCACTAGGAATACCATTAAGTCAAATTTACGATATCACAAAAATTGATATGTGGTATCTTAAACAGTATGAAGAGTTATTTCAACTTGAAAAAGAAATAACGACCTATAACATAGATACATTAAATAAAGATTTATTATTAGAGGCTAAGCAAAAAGGATATGGAGATCGTCAGATTGCACATATGTTAGGTTGCTTGGAGAGCCAAGTGTATAAAAAAAGAGTGGAACTTGATGTTCAAAGAGTCTATAAATTAGTAGATACTTGTGCTGCAGAATTTACAGCCAAAACACCTTATTATTATTCAACTTTTGAAAATGCGGTAGAAACAGCTTCTGGTGAGGTATATGTTCACAATGAAAGTGTAGTTACCGATAAAAAGAAAATAGTTGTTTTAGGATCTGGTCCTAATAGGATAGGGCAGGGAATAGAGTTTGATTATTGTTGTGTTCATGGTGTTTTAGCTGCCGCAGAGTGTGGCTATGAAACCATCATGATAAACTGTAACCCAGAAACTGTTTCTACAGATTTTGATACAGCTGACAAATTGTATTTTGAACCTGTTTTTTGGGAACATATTTATGATATTATTAGACACGAAAAACCTGAAGGGGTTATAGTTCAATTAGGAGGTCAAACAGCTCTTAAATTAGCTGAAAAGTTAACGAAATATGGAGTGAAAATAATTGGAACAAGTTTTGAATCTTTAGATTTAGCTGAAGATAGAGGTAGTTTTTCTACATTATTAAAAGAAAATAATATTCCTTTTCCAGAATTTGGTGTAGCAGAATCTGCAGATCAAGCACTTGTTTTGGCAGATGAATTAGATTTTCCAATATTGGTTAGACCTTCATATGTTTTAGGAGGTCAGGGAATGAAAATTGTAATCAATAAAGAAGATTTAGTAGAACATGTAGTAGACTTATTACGTAAAATACCAAATAACAAATTATTGTTAGATCATTATTTAGATGGTGCTATAGAAGCTGAAGCCGATGCCATTTGTGATGCCGATGGAAATGTATATATCATTGGTATTATGGAGCATATCGAACCCTGTGGTGTTCATTCTGGAGACTCAAACGCAACACTTCCAGCGTTCAACCTTGGTGATTTAGTAATGCAGCAAATAATTGATCATACGAACACTATAGCTACTAAATTAAATACTGTTGGGTTAATTAATATCCAATTCGCAATAAAAAATGATATTGTTTATATTATTGAAGCCAACCCTAGAGCATCAAGAACAGTTCCTTTTATTGCTAAGGCATACAAAGAACCATATGTGAATTACGCGACTAAGGTAATGTTAGGAGAGAAGAAGGTAACAGATTTTAACTTCAACCCACAATTAGATGGGTACGCAATAAAACAACCAGTATTTTCATTTAACAAGTTTCCTAATGTAGATAAAACTTTAGGGCCAGAAATGAAAAGTACAGGAGAAAGTATTTTGTTTATAGATAGTTTAAAAGATGATGAATTCTATAATTTATATTCTAAACGTAAGATGTATTTAAGTAAATAGGTTCGTTTATTGAAGTAACAAAAAAAGCAACCATTAATGGTTGCTTTTTTTGTTACTGATTAAATAGTTAAGAGGTGTTAAAACTGAATATTTAATAATTCTCCACTTATTTGCAACATAGATATCTCTGCTATTTTTGCAGCATATTTTGCTTGATTCCTATTCAATTCTGAATTGATGAAATTTAATTGAGCTTGTCTAAATTCTATGGATGTGGCTTGACCAAGTTTATATTTTTCCTGCGTTCTACTAAAATTATTCTTGGAGGTAAGAATATTGTTTTCTTGAACTTGGAAAATTGCTAACTTATTTTGATAATCATCCCAAGCATTATTAAAATTACGTTCAATATCTATGATCATAGATTCTTTTTCTAATGCCTTATTTTCTAAATCTATTTTTGCATTAGTAACTCGAGTAGCTGTAGAACCACCGTCAAATAAATTCCAGCTTAAATTAAGACCGCCAGAAAGCCCAGTATTAGTTGAAACGGCAACAAAAGAAGCAGCATTATTATTTCCTTTATTCCATCCATAAGCCCCTGTTAATCCAATGCTTGGTAAATATCCAGATTTGTTAGCCTTAATAATAAATTTATTTATCATCATATTTTTATCTAGCTGAAGTAGCGTAACATTATTTGACTTCATTTTATTAATTAAGTCATTTTGATCTACATCTAATTTAAAATCAATAGAGGTTTCTACATTAAATTCTGAGCTAATTACATTTCCTAAAACTACATTTAAATCACGTTTCGTATTCACCAATTGTTGTTTTGCATTAATAAGGTTAATACTGTCATTATTCACATCTACCTGTGCATTCAATACATCTAACATCGTTCCTTGTCCATATTCAAATTGATAGTTGGCTCTTTTAATTCTATCTTTTGAAATGGTAAGCGTTCTTTCTAGAACATTTACACTTTCTGATACTTGTGCTACATTGTAATAAACTGCATATAATTGAGCGATTGTATTTTCAATAGTCTCTCTTGCCTGTAATTCAGATAGTTTATAAGTCTCTTTTAACCTTTTGTAATTATAATATCTTCCCAATCCGTCAAATAGTGTGTAATTTAAATTTATGGAAGCGTTGTATCGAGAACTTTTAGCACCATTTAATTGGGTAGTTTCTCCATTTGCAAATTCTGCTTCAATATTGTCTTTGTTAAAAGTAGCACCTGAAGTGCTTGTAACTGTTGGTAAGTAACCAGAATTTAAAAGACTAGCATTATTTTTTGCAATTTTTTTAGTGTTTGAAATAATTTTGATTCCATAATTATTTTCTAAGGCTAATTCAATAGCCTCAGATACTGTTACTATTTTTTGAGCAGTAACAGCGCTAACATAAAACGATAAAAAAACTATGATTATTTTTCTAATTTTCATTTGATTAATTTATTCTCTAGTGACACGTTCTACCTCTTCTTTACTAATTTTATTACCCGTTTGAAGCCATTTTAAAGTTGTTTTTACATTATTACTAAAAGAAAGGAATATCGGTAAAACAACAAGGGTTAGTACTGTAGCAAAACCAATACCGTATGCAATAGATATAGCCATAGGAATTAGAAATTGTGCTTGTCTACTTTCTTCAAAAATTAAAGGTGCTAAACCAGCTACAGTGGTTATTGAAGTTAGAAAAATAGCTCTAAACCTAGCACGACCTGCCTCGTACAGAGCATCATCAAAAGACAATCCTTCTCTCAGGTTATTATTAAATTTTCCAATTAATACTAAACCATCATTTACCATAATACCAATTAAAGCAATGATACCAAGCATCGATAAAATATTTACTGGATAATCATGTATCCAGTGTCCCCAGGCCACTGCAGGTAAACTGAAAGGAATTAAAAACAATAACAATAGGGGTTGGCTGTAGCTTCTAAATGTAAATGCGATTACAATATAAATTAACAAAAGAGCAGATAGCCCAATTGGGGTTAATGAATCTGTAAGTTTAGATTGTTCTCTGTTTTGCCCTTCATAAGATGGAGTTACAGTAGGGTACTTTGCTAAGATTTCTGGCATGATATCATTCTTAATTTCATCCATAATATCTGTTGAACTTGTTTTCTTAGGGTCTTTAATATCTGCTGAAACTTGAATTTCTCTTCTGCTTTCTAAATGATTGATAGCAACATCTCCACGCTTAATCTCATAGCTAGCTATTTCTTTAAGCGGAACACGATTTCCATTTGGAACTAGGATACGCATGTCATCTAAATTTTTGATGGATGATCTTCTTTTTCTGTCGTATCTAATCCATACTCGAATTTCATCTTGTCCTCGCTGAAATCGTTGAGCTTGAGCTCCAAAAAATCCAGCTCGAACTTGACTCATTACCGTTCTTAAATTTAAGCCCAATGCATAGGCTTTTTCGTTAAGTTTTAATTGTATTTCCTTTATTCCTGAAGGATCATTATCGGTAACATCTTTTAAAGAGGTATTGTTTTGTAGACGTTTTTTTAATTCAGATTTTACTGCTTTAAGTTCAGTGATATTGTTTCCTAAGAATGAGACAGAAACAGGTCTACCACCAAAATTACCACCACTTCCAAACACTAAACTCTCTATTCCAAAAATAGCACCTACACGTTCTTCAATTCTATTTGTTACCAGTGTAGAGGTTATTTCATTAGGGCGTTCTTCACCTGGTAATAAATTTATTGTTAAAGATGCAGCAGAAGATCCAGGTCCAATTTTTTTTATAAAATTTTTCACCAAATGATTTTCTGGGTTTTCGCCCAAATATTCATTGTTAATTTCATTGGTAGCTTCTATGGCCTTTTTTTCAATATACGAGATGATACTATCAGTTACTTTTTCATTAGTACCGTTTGGCATGTTTAGCGAGATACTTATTCGATCACTAGCTATTTGAGGGAAAAATGCTCCTCGAATGATTCCACCACCAAAACTACCACCTGTTAATATTAAAAATACAACAAACAGAGAAAAGATTAGAAATTTGTTTTGAAGTGTAAATCTAAGACTTGGGCTGTAAAGTTTATCTCGAAGCCATTTCATTATTTTATCTCCGTAGGTATTAATAAGTCTTAATTTTGAGAAAATACGTTGAAATAAGCCCGCCAAACCATTTTTTTGAATATTTTTTTGTTTGCGAAGCGCTTTTGAATGAGCCAGATGGGCAGGAAGTATAATGAGTGCTTCAACCAAGGAAACAACCAAAGTTAAAATAACAACTACTGATACTTCTCCAAAAAAATCTCCAATAGATCCATCTAAAAACAAGAAAATGGCAAATGCTATGATGGTGGTTAAGATGGCAGATAATATAGCAGGAAGTACTTCCATAACACCATCTACAGCTGCTTGTTCTGGTGTTTTGCCTTTTTCATAATGCTGATAAATATTTTCCGCAATAACAATTCCATCATCAACCAGAATTCCAATAACTATAATCATTCCGAAAAGAGATAAAACATTAATGGTTACATTAAAGTAGCCAGCTAACATAAACATCCCTAAAAATGAAATAGGTAACCCAAATGCAACCCAAAAAGCCAAACGTGTATTTAAAAACAACGATAAAAACATCAAAACCAATACCATTCCAATAATGGCATTTTCGGTTAAAAGTTCTGTTCTCTGAACTAAGGTTGTAGATAAGTCACTTACTACATTTAATTCTACATTATCATATTTTTGATTAAAGTCTACTATGTATTCATTTACCTTATTTGCTGATGAAATTAAATCTTCTGTATTGGTACTGGTAATGGTAATATTTATAGATAGATTTCCATTAAAATAAGTTGCGTTAGGAGTTTCTGAAAATTGATCTTTTACAACCGAAATATCTTTAAGTTTGATAATCCTTCCTGAAGGATCAGACTTTACAACGAGGTTAGATAATTCCTTTGCAAAATAAGACCTAGAATTAGCACGTATTAAATATTCTTCGGAGTCTGTTTTTATAGTACCTCCTGTAGTAATTAAGCTAGATTCATTTATGGCTTGTGAAACTTCAGCAAAAGATAGATTATAGGCCAGTAAGCTTGTTTCGTTTATTGCTATTTCTATTTCTTCTTCAGGGTAACCTGTAGTTTCTATTTGTGAAATACCGTCTATCGCTCTTAAATCATTTTCAATTTGCCTACCTATTTGTTTTAGTGTTACTAACGGAATTTTATCTCCACTTACCGAAAAAGTAATGGTAGGTCTTGAAGGTTGTCTTTTGGCCACAACCAATGGTTCCATTCCTACTGGAAAAGAAGGAACTCTGTCTACAGCATTTTTAACCTCCAAGAGCATGAAGTCTATATCTTTTCCCTTTTCTATCTCAACATTAATACTACCACTATTTTCTTTTGAAGTGGAGGTAACCCGCTCTACACCATTAAGTCCCTTAAGATTGTCTTCTATTTTTAGAACTACGCCTTCTTCAATTTCTTGGGGAGAGGCACCTGGGTATATAATATTTATATTAATATTTTTGGAGTCTACAAGTGGAAAGAAAGATGATTTAAGATTATAGACACCTACAAAACCAAAAATTAAAAAGGTAATAACAACAATATTAACAGCTACACTATGCTTAATAAAATAAGTAACAAGCTTTCTCATATCTCTTATTTTGTTTTGGTGATATTTACCTTTTGACGCTGTAATGGTTTAACTAACATACCAACATAGGCTCCAGGAAAAGGATTTGATAATATGATGGTTTGTTCAGGAATATTTTTCAAGACTACTTTAGTTTCTGAAAAGTAGGTGGGTGTTACCTCTATAACATCCAATACATTATCTCTAACTATAAAAATTTTGTTTTCATCTAATAACAAACTTCTATTGACTTCAATAGCATTTGGCTCATTTTTAGCATTTAGTTTAGCTTCTAAATACATTCCTTCCTTCAAAGAACTATTTTTTATTTCTATGAATACAGCAATTGTTTGGGTAGCAGTATTAACACTACCGTTAATTCTTGAAATTTTACCGGTATACTTTTCAGTATTTTCAATATTATTTAATTGAACGCTCTCACCAATTTTCAGCAAACTTGCATAATTTTTTCCAAGAGAAACCTCCATTTCATATAGGGAAGGGTCTATGTATTCACCTAGTTTTTGATTGTTTCGAATTAGAGTTCCTTCAGTAACTAATGCTTCTGTAAGTATTCCTTTAAATGGCGCTCTAATTGAGTATTTAGACAGTCGTTGCTCTAAGTTTTTTACGCTATAGTAGTTGGAAACAATTCCTCTACCTGTAATAAAATAGTTTTCTTTTTCAGAACTCATTTCTGGTAACTTTGGAGTAGTATTATCTAGATCAAAGGATTTGATATAGGCCTCCCATTTTGGATAAATATCAGGAAAATCTAAACGGAGGTCAGCCATTATGGCAACAATAGAGTTGTATAAATTACTCTTGGCAGACTGAACACTAGCGTAGTACTCTGTATTGTTAATAGTGACAAAAATTTCATTTTTGTTATATTTTTCTCCCGGTTTAAAAAGTTTAAAGGCGGGTTTAAAAATACCTTGTACTTCAGAATATATTTCTACCCTTCTTTTAGCAATTAAGTTTCCATTAGCAGGAATAATTATAGGTATTGTACTGTTTGAGACAGTATCTACATAAACAGTCTTTATAACTTTGGGAGGAGCTTTTCTTATTTTACTTTTGCTGCTAATAATTATTTTTGAGGCATATACAGAAGCAATTATCAGTATTACCCCCAAAAATGCAAGAATTATCTTTCTCATCTAAAAATTGTTTTAGTTTACAGCAAAAGTAACTTTAAGGATAAAATTAGATGTTAAATAAAACCTAAATTGATACTCAAATTTTTAAATTTTATAGGAGGTAAGCTTCATTAAAAACAATCTAAAATTGTAGTGAAAAAAAGAAAAAATAAACTTTAACTTTTTTAGTGCAGCTTCGAAGTGTTTTAATAAATTTCATCTCTGTACGTGAATGGTTTAATAAAAAATTATTAGAATTTTGTTATCAATGTTAGGTGAAAAGTATTTAAAGTATTTTAATTATATTTACATAATTATAAGCAAAAACACTAAAAATTTGATTTTTAAAAAACCTTATTTAATTGTTTTTTTAATTTCTTTGTCTTTTTCAAATGTAAATGCACAAAAAGCTTCTCTTTATGATGTTGCTAGAAATGGATCATTATTTGAACTAAAGGAATTAGTTAATAATGATACAGATATCATAAATAAAACTAGCAAAGAAGGCTATTCTGCTTTAACATTAGCTTGTTATTATGGTAATAATGATGTAGCGGCTTATTTGATTCAAAACGTAAAAGATATCAATTCAAAAAGCGGTTATGGTACACCTTTAATGGCTGCTACTGTTAAAAAAAACAGCTATTTGGTAAAATTACTTTTAGAAAATAATGCCAATCCTAATCTAACAGATCAAAATAATTCTACAGCATTACATTTTGCTGTGATTTTTAGTCAACAAGAAATTATTACGCTCTTAATGGAGTATAAAGCAAACCCGAGCATAAAAGATAATCGTGGGAATACTGCCCTAGAC
>Ga0115008_10002248_pt1 | contig 15987 bp, 13 predicted proteins | sample FraStrMetagenome_FD_87164 | JGI IMG/M metagenome (GOLD analysis project Ga0115008, IMG submission 87164) | Marine eukaryotic phytoplankton communities from Arctic Ocean - Fram Strait ARC3M Metagenome | ecosystem: Environmental > Aquatic > Marine > Oceanic | place: Fram Strait | collected...
AGATTCCTTCTTTGCATACAGCGGGTTCTGCAGCAGAGCGTTCCAGTTGCGATTTGCCAATTCTTTGTCACCGTGTGCTGCCATTGATGCTTTCATGTAGTTACCATGGCTGATCCACATCATCTGGCCACGGCCCGGCTGCTTGCCAACAGTGTTCATGGCGCCAATCACCTACAGAACCGTTAATGCAAACGTACTCTCTTGCAATGAGCCAAAAAGGCTGTGTTAGTAATGCGTCAGGGCCGCTTCATACGTTGGCCCTAGAATGATGAGGTCCAATCCTGCAAACATAGTGCCGACTGAAACAAACGGTGGTCTGCGGGCTCTGATTTTAACCAGGTGTCTGCAACAGCCTCTTCCACGCTCGAAATGCAGCGCACAAGTAGCGTCCGCGGTACCACATATGTTTTCTGGTGATAGTGAAACGGCGAATCAAAACTAACAAGATCGTCATTCTCCATTTGTACCAAACTCTCTTGCTGAGGGGCGCTGTGTAGTAATTTTTGCTATGGTTCATGGCTTGGTGAAGGTTGAGGTGAGCTTGGCGCTTGAGCTCAAATCACTGTGCAATCATGTGGCATGATCCACCATGGCGACCAATGTATTTCAAAAGGGAAAATTGCTTGATCAATGAATGTTTCTTAAGTTATGAAAGACGTTTCCAAGCCATGCGGGTCTCTCCTACACTTGCACCGGTCACTGTGAATGATGATCTAAGCTTTTAATATACAGTCCATACATCATTCAGCGTCTAACTCCGCCAAAGCAGCCGCGAGCTCAGGATCAAAGCCATAGCTGGTGCTCGATGTGTCGGTACCATCTGGGCTCCCATACACCCACCAACCATTGTACTCATATATCACTGGCGCTTCATCAAAAACTTCCCACCATGTTGCGCGAGCGACAAGTTGCATGTAGGTGAGTGTGGCCATCGAAACGCTTGCTTGACTTCTTGATAACAAACGGCTCTCAGGCGTGAAGGTCGTTCATGTCATATGTTATACTGAGATTATGGCAAATACGTGTGTCCCTGAGTTGTCGTTGGTAACAATATCAATATGAATCTTATGAATTAATATGAATCAATATGAATCTAATAATATTTATGAGTGATCCACATTCTAAGGAGACCAAGGTCAGTTCAATTCGGTTCCTTTTTTATATTTGGCGACTTACTCTGTAGACGTAACATGCCCTATATTTATACGATTGATCCTGGATGACTGATGGAACTACTCATACTACGCAAGAAGGTGATGCACCAATGTTCCGCTACAAACCATACATGTCCCCAATACATCAAGACCTGCTACATGTTTAAACTCAGAACCCACGAACAGCAATTTCTAAGTTGGAAGTGGCGCTTGAAACATCTCGAACAGTATCTTAGTTCAACTCAACTGATTAATTGCGCTTGCTTCCACCTAGATAGATGCACCATTTCCAACTTAGAATGCACAAACGGACAGACAGAGATTTCCAAGATGCGCATTTAAGTTGGGTTTGGAACATTTCAACTCCTTTCCCGCAATTTCAATTGAAGGTTCTTGCGTCAAACCTAGCTGGCCATTTCCAACTTAGAATGCGCAAACAGAGAGGCAATGCTTGCTAATGGTTAATAATATTGTATATCGTTCTTGCTTCAAACCCAACTTAGATGCATCTTTTGCAACTTAGAGTGCACAACAGAACAGACAGCGATTTCTAAGTTGCGAAAGGTGCATCTAAGTTGGTTTTGAAGCAAAGCACGCAACGAAGATGGGTTCGAATCATTCAGGAAGCTCCTTCAATTGCGCGGCGCCACTTCACTTAGAACCCACAAACAGACAGACTTCAATTTCTAAGTTGGAAATGATGCTTGAAGCATTTCGAACACTTCCAGTTCAACTCAACTGATTGCGCTTGCTTCAACCCTAGCTCAGATGCACAATTTCCAACTTAGAATGCACAAACGGACAGACAGAGATTTCCAAGTTGGAAGATGCGCTTTTGGGTTTGAAACATTTCAACTCCTTTCTCACAATTTCAATTGAAGGTTCTTGCTTCAAACCCAGCTGTGCCATTTCCAACTTAGAATGCGCAAACAGACAAGCAGTGATTTCTGAAGCGTTCTTGGGTCAAACCCAACTTAGATGCACCTTTTTGCAACTTAGAAGGCACAAACGAACAGACAGCGATTTCTAAGTTGCGAAAGGTGCATCGAAGTTGGGTTTGAAGCAAGAAGCGCATCGAAGACGGGTTCGAATCATTTCAGGGAGCTCCTTCAATTGCGCGGCGCCACTTCACTTAGAACCCACAAACAGACAGCCAACAATTTCTAAGTTGGAAGTGGCGCTTGAAGCATCTCAAACAGTATCGTCTTATCAAGTTCAACTCAACTGATTGTGCTTGCTTCAACCCTAGCTTAAATGTACCATTTCCAACTTAGAATGCACAAACGTATTGAAATGTGTGCACAACTGGCATTGAGACTGGACTGTGAGTTGGCGCGACTTTTTCTTGCTTCGGGCAACTGCGCGCAAGTTCCGCCAAGCTCGGAGGTTCTAAAGTGGAAGTGGCCATCAGTCCATGACTGTGACCCTTGAGACGTTGCCTATCTCTGGTTGTGCACTGTAAGACGCTGCTGCTTTGTTGTGTACTGTAAGACGCTGCTGCTCACTCAAAGCCTTCAAACGCATTTACGTAAGTACTTCAGTCTAAAGACGAGTTTACTGCTCATAAGACGCTGCAACTTTGCGCAGCTAAACAAACGCAAAAAACAGTTGATGTTTCAAAGCCTTGCTCAATTTTGCGCAGCGCTAAACAAACGCAAAAAAACACAACTCCGAGATTAGCAACTCACTTCGTGCTCAGTAGTTGTCTGAGTTGTCATCATCAGGCTCATCCTCACTCACGAGCTCAGGCTCTGAGCCTGCCATCAATGGAATCACCCTTCGCAAGGGGAATCCTCTCCTTACATATTCGTCCCTTGCCATCGTCTCCAAGGCGTCCAAGTAGCGGGACCTGCAGTTTACAGCTAAAAACAACATGGTGGACGCCACTAAACGATAATTAAAATGTTTTAATCACACAGAGGACCTCACAGACATGTGATTCAGTTTGGCAAGCTTAAGAAGGCAGAGACATGTGACTCTGTTTGGCAAGCTTAAGACGGCAAGCACCGCATTCGATGCCACCCTGTGCCGACATACAGCCAGTCATAAATATCATCCCGTGTGGCTGCGGCAAGCAAAAGCGAATACGTTTCGAAGATGTCAGGATCGATATGCCTCAGCACGCCTTCAAGGATGTCATCGGGCAGGTCTGACAGTTGCACATATGCCGCAGGGATGCGTTCGCCAGCCATTGCTTCTTGGGCAAATTGTTGCGCGCTTAGAGACTAGAGCCTGCTATGCTGTCGCGACATCGCAAGCAAGCTGTGGCGACAATATTGTATAGGTGATAATCTGATGAATACACAATTCAAACCTACTAGGGTTTGGAGCTTGAGATGGCTGCCTTCAAATAATACAAAAGCACCATAATGATTCGTGGCAAACACGATTTAGACAACGATCGACTTGGTCCTCTCTGGCGCTCGGCCGGGTTCTCGGCCGGGTTCTTGCCCTGATTCTCGCCCTGGTTCTCGGCCTGGTTGTCGGCCTGGTTGTCGGCTTGGTTCTCGCCCTGGTTGTCGGCCTGGTTCTCGGCCTGGTTCTCGGCCTGGTTCTCCCCCTGGTTTTCGGCCTGGTTCTTCCCCTGGTTCTGGCGAAAACCTTTGCAAAAATTGTAGGAAAATGTTGCCAGCAAACAGCCCAAATCTTTTGCAAAAAAAGCCTTAGGAAATCACGAACGCGCGCGAACGCGCGAAAAATTTGGTGCAACTCGCGAAACATCGTGTAGCATCGCGAGGCATCGTGATGATGCTTCGTGATGCTTCGTGCTTTCACTGTCGTGATCCCTCGTGATCCCTCGTGATCCCTCGTGATGCTTCTCGTGATCCCTCGTGATCCCTCGTGATGCTTCGTGATGCTTCGTGATCCCTCTCGTGATGCTTCGTGATCCTTCGTGATCCCTCGTGATGCCCTCGTGATGCTTCGTGATGCTTCGTGCTTCTCCCGTGATGCTTCGTGATGTGTGTTTTTTAAAAAAAATTGTTTGCGTGTTTTTCGCGCGGTTTTTTTCGCGCGGGGCGCGAAACCTTAGAGCCCGAACTAAAAAGTTTTGTGTCAAAATTTGCTTCGCGCTGCGCGCGGAAAAAGTATGAAAAATTGGCTCGCGCTGCGCGCGAAAAAAGTATCAAAAATTTGCTTCGCGCTGCGCGCGAAAAAAGTATGAAAAATTGCTTCGCGCTGCGCGCGAAAAAAGTATGAAAAATTGCTTCGCGCTTCGCGCGAGAGCAAACAAAGGCGTGCTTAAAAGCAGTGTTGCTAATAACGGTAATGTTAAACAAGTAAAAACACCTTAGAGTAGAAAAAGCTGGTGTTAGAAGCGCGAGTAAGAGGTATGTCCCGTTGGTTGTCTTGTTACATTAAGCTTGCAACAAAACACGCTTCGCGCCCCCCTGTCAGTAATATGACAGTATCTCATTATCATCGGTAACTTACTGTTCATTGTCATAGTCCCCCTTATTATAATTAAGTATACAGGCATCTCATTTCTCAACAGGGTTCTCAGTGACAGCCAATGTGTTAAAAACTGAAGTTTTACTAAAGCGCTAGTCGCTTGCAGAATATTATATGTATACGATAATCATCCTCCTGATATAAACCTCTCTCATGCATGCGTGCACATGGACGATTGACAGATGCTGTGATTGATTGCAAACATGTTTTTGAATGAATTGCAAAATGCATACATGCGTGATTGATTTTGCAAGCAGGCATTGTTTTTCATATGAACCACAGGTCAGTCATCTTTTAAATAGCTCTTCGCATGCAGGTACACAAACAATGAGCGAAACAGCCATTCTATTCCCATGACACCTTGCACGTGTACGATATTATAATATTTACTCAGCTCTGCGAGCACTGCTTCCAACGTATCTGCGTGTGCAGATAAACAAACACAGCTCAGCATTCACGCAATAATAAATCTAAGACAGACTCACTTCACTAACTGAATGCATGCCAAGACCACAGCTTGCCACACGCCAATGTTGGCAAGATGCATGGCGTTGCCAATCATGCCTTCCTCATCCCAACTTAACATGACAGAACAAGGACTGCGACTAGCATGCGCTAACTTCTGATGAGACGGGAAACCCATGAAGGCCATCTTCTCTGAAATAGTCATGAAGCGCTGCAAAGATGGAATCCAGTACATCCGGCGTCCGGTTCTCATAACCGGCAAGGAAAAGCCGCCGCCTTTCATAGTCGGAGCGCTCCAAGTAACCCAACCTTCCCCAGGGTTGTCAGACAGACCAAACACAAGGTCTGGCTCTGATCGAGGAACAGTGTGGAATGTCTGAAGCCACAACTGCGTGTAGTGCATCACACGCTGATGTTCGTTAGCAGTCATAAGATTGAGCATGCGCAGCTGACTTTCACAGATATGTGGCAGTATGGCGCCAGATGCATGAAGCATATGACATCTTCGCTGGAAGAGCATCGTTGTTTCATATTCAATTTCTTGTGGGCTCGCAATGAATAGGTCTCTGACCTTTGTTCCGTTCTTCAAAATCTTGCATGCTGCGCTCATGGTTTTGTGAATGTCACGTAAGATGATGACGCTACCTTTCAGAAGCAGAGCCACATACAAGCGTGGGCGATGGCTGAAGGCAAAGCCAACATGTTCAGGGCCACAAAGGACAGCTATAATGAAATACTGCTTGCCCATGAAATCATTGATCACATCCAAACAGAACTGCGGCACATTTTCCAAAAGCACCACTGGAATGCGCATCACCAAATGCCATCGCATCCATGCCAACAATAGGTGTGCCGTTTTGCCTTCAAGACCCTTTCGGTTGCCGACAGAACTGAAATCTTGACAAGGCACGCCGCTGTTTGTGACCACTGGTCTACCAACGGCTGCATACTGTCTGGCTCGCAAGCAAAATGCGCTTGAGCGCACTGCAGCTTCCATGACAATCCGCTTTTTGTACATGAAGTCCCAGGAAGGATCCATCTCAGGCAAGGTGAGCAAATCCATAATGTCTCCAAAGATGTGGCCCAGTGTGTACCGAGCAAGCACGCTCAGACAATGCCGTTCGTTCTCACAAACAAAACCTGGATACAGATGAAGGGCCAATCCGTGCGCGCTAAGCGATGCGTGAATCATTTGCCAAGCAAGCTCAGACGTTCCCATGCCGCTGAAAAATGATGCGTGGGTTCCATGCGTGCTGCAAAGCGCTGATGCCAGCAGGAAGGTTGACCCGCACTCCTTCAGAAAATATCCAATCAGCTTGTCTGGCCAACTAAATGGAATCTCCGCCGCCATCGTACTCAAAGAATGCAGTTAAACAAACACTCAAACACTCACTCAACAATCAGTCAAGGGCGCTAAACTAACGCTTGAGCCACAAAGCTGACAGCACAAGTGAGCGTCTCTAGTTGTGAAGGCCAAGGTGCAATTTCAATCGTCAACTCAGAAAGCCCACGCGCAATCTAAAACAAGATGCCACAATCAAAGCGCTCATCATGCTTTCCTTTCCTCCTGAATCTTTGCTCAGCTTGTAACTGTGTTAGCTATCCATGTTCTGTACCATTGCTGTGTACATTGCAGAAACCGTCCTTCACAAACGAATTGCTACTGCTGCTACTCGCCTCATTGACGCTTGGTTGAAGCTTTTTTGTGTTTGATTCTTGTCCATGCAACATGGCTGCCACATGTAGGGCGCAATTATCAATTCAATTGCATCCTTCCTGCATTGAATGCGTGAAAACAGTACATGCTGACAACCAGCCATGGATGTACGAATAATATGTCATGGATGATATTTGATATTGACTCCCTACATCTCAGTGTGGTTGAAGACAAGGAGAACGCCATGGGCGGCAACACAGTCCCTGCGTGCTTGTCGAAGACATACAGGTAAGGCAAGAGCGTCGACTCCGTGCCAACCTGTACAGGGACCCACCCTAATGTTGATAATATAATAATAATCACTTACTTAAGAGATTTGCGTGGCTGACCTAACTCTCTAACTTTAACTGGTTCAAGCTGGTATTCGTGTGCCACCCAATAGCCTTGGACTTGTCCAACGCCAATGTGAACTTGAAGCAATGCTGAAACTCGTGGCGAATTCGAATGAGAAGTCGCTGAGAAGCCTGCTTCCAAAGTCGGCTGCATAACGAGTATACATGTGCGTGACCCACCCCAGCAAACCTGAGTATGTTGACCAGTGAATCGTACCCGGAGCTGGAAGATGTACTTTGAAAGGTCTCAAACCACCTTCCAAGTTGTCGGCGATCGTAATGGTTGTGGTAACCCGGCTGCTGCCGAAGGTGCGATTCCGTCTGCACAAACAACTCACAAATGTTGTTGTTCACCAGATTGCTAAGCTGCTCCAAGATTGACACAGCAAAACCTGCCATCTGTATGTCAACGAGAGGCCGACAAAGCAACAAGAGGCCGTATATCAAATCAGCAATGCTAGGAAACGTCACAGAAGTTTCAATAAGTTTGAGACCGTTCTCGAAAGGATGTGCCAGCACATAATTCCACGCTCCTACGAATTTCTCCCACTCGCTTCCCCCGAGCAACGCCACTGCGGACATGTCAGCTCTGCCGTGGGTCACAACAATCTTCTGCCATGTTTTATTGCTGCAGTAAACAAACAAGCTATACGGCTGAACAATTCTCTCAACATGGCCTCGCACAAAACTGTGCAAGCACTGTGCCGCAGCAAGGCGGTTGCCCCAAGAGCGGCCTTTGCTGCCTTTGTGTGCCTTATAATTTGAAACTGCCCAATAGAATATGGCGAAGAGCGTGTGAGTTGTGGCTTTTGGTCTTGTGACACAATCAAGCTCTCTGGGTTCTGGAGGGATCATGGGCACAAATGCTTCACCTGGATACAGCACGGCCAAACACTCGCACCATCGAGGCCAAGTTTGCTTCACTTTCTGACAGACACGATGCAACACCCTTGACTCCAAATTATGGAGACCGCCCCAAATGGGCGAGAAATCCCACTGCCAATCTGTGCCAGGAGCGTTCTCCGTATCCTCAGCACTGAGTATCACCTCTGGCCACTTGCCATGCTGCACAGCAACTCTTCTGAGCATAATCCCTTCCGCCAGCAACAGACAGACGAATGGCACGCAACGCGCAACCAACCAGCCAGCAGCTAAACAAACTGGTTCAAGACCAACCAATCAGGCCGCCCGTTAGTTGAGCCAAGACTAAGAAGCATTGACCAAGATGACGTTGCGCTTGGCACGGGCTTGCATCAGAAGCGTAGACAGACGCTAAAATCGTGAACGCAGTTTCACTTTGAAATGATTCGTATTCGATGACATGCCATGAGATTGCCTGAATATGAAGACAGAGCAGCTTGTTGCTTGGAAGATCTAAATGAAAACAAGCCTGACAGAAATATCAACACAGAGCAAAGCTGGCAAGCAAGCGAATTTGATCTATCTCCTGACAACACAAGCACGCAAACCCAAAGGGCTGCGTCCGTAATTTAATCTAACCGACATTAACGCAATCTCGAAATCGAATCTGCGGTAGATTTCAAGTTCAGGAAATATTGCTTGACTTCTGTTCAAAAAGAAGAGTACGCTCTAGGCAAAATTATTTTCAAGCTTAATCAAGCTTGAGCATAGAACAGCTTTGCTTTGTAACTCACTCAGCTAAACAATGAGTTGACGCTGTCTGCCACTTGATGGAGCGCGAGTTCCCTTGTCTCATTGCAACTGGTCACAAGTCAACACCGCATCCTCATTCCAGGTGTCTGTCTTCTATACCCCCTGACCAACTCACTCCCTCATGAACCCATGCGCCGCGGCGAGTTGGCTGCGCTGGCCTTCTTCAAGCCTCCGCGCTCGCTCTCTTTCTAGCTAAGTAATAAGCATCAGTGCGCATTAAAAGTTGCACGCAAAGTGAAGTTCACAAGCGGGAGTGATCTATAATATCTAGCATACCTACCAACAAAGTCTACATCTGGAACCGAAAAAAACAAACGTGCCAGTGAGAGTTTCAATGCCTGCATGCCATGTTATGTCTAGTTTTATTTATTAAAATTAGTTTGTGTTTGTTTGAGGTTTCGTGCTCAATCCCATGACATCCATCAGCGACTGACTGACCCGCTATGTTTGCCAGCTCAAAGCTGCAAGCGCCTTTTTCTTGATTCGAGAACTATCTACCTTCAAAGCTGGGACCGCAGCCCTATCAATCAACGTTTTCAGTACATGCAAGAGGCTATATCGAACAAACGTCAGCGCTGAAGAGTCGCGCCCTGCATGCGCACATGTCGCATCAATGAATACAATGGTTACAAAGAAATGCACAACGTAACATGCATGAATTAAGGAATTGCTTTATATTAACCCTAGTTTCTGTGTCTCAACCGTTACCAAACATAACAAGAAAAAGGCAATGACCTAAGACAGCGGTATCTGATTGGAGCAGGATTGACTGGCTTAAAAATCCTTGGGGGAATGAGCGCCTGAATTCTCAAAGCCTCCCATCACCCCCCTTGAAGTAGTTCTCTCTCAGTCTATTATAATTATCTTTAAGAGATCATATCCCATTGTTCAGTTCACGGTTGCATGTGTTATTTATTGAGAATAACCTCACCTGTGAAAAAAGTGATTGTGTCCCCAGCCCAGAGTAGTGAGTGAAAGCGCCTGGTCGCTTGCAGCGTGTCAGTGCAGCGGCAGGAAAAGCAAGGCGCTGATCAGCAAAGCCTTGCTTGATTGATCTGATTGATGGCCCAAGAAAGCAAGCAACACCCTGACTGACCAAAGTTGTCTCAGTAGCAGTTCAAATTTCTGCAACGCAACACATGTCATGCGTTCCCTCGATCCATATAACATAATATACCATATGTCATGAAGTTGACCCCTCTGCAATCCAATCCCATGCCTGCTCATGCACACTTAATTCTTTGGCGAGCATGATCGCCTTTCTTCTGCTTCCTTCGTCTTAGTTCTCAATCAAAATCCCAACTTCTGTCCAGTCCTTCTTGTGAAGGTGGCCCCGCGCTCACCATCCCGAAGCTTAAATGTGCATCGTCATTGCGCGGTGCTGCTCGGCGCCGCCCCGCATGAATCGACAGCAGTCGCCATTACATCATCGAAAATCTCTCCAAACAAATCTAGCTCCATGTCTGTCATGGTCTTCTCCTCCTGCTCCATGACGTTTGCGCCATTGTCCCCTGCACTCTCACACAAGCTCTGCTCCTCAAGTGACAAAGCCTTCTTGTCGCTGCCCAGCCCTTCCGCATTCAGTGTTGTTTCTGCAGTGATGCTATCAGTTTCGCCTTGGCCCAGAGCGCCTTGGAGAACTTGAGCATCTTCGGTCTCTGCCTTGGCGCCACCCATGTCAGACTCCTCCTGCAAAGCGTGTGTCTTCTTATTGTCAGCTGTGGAAAAACACGCCAAGGACACTGAAGTCTTCTTCAATAACTCGTTCTTGATTCCATTGATAGGCACTTCAGCTTCAAGAGGAATCGTGGAAGTTATGGAGGCGGTTAAGAGCCTCGCCACATCGTACCTTGGACCAAAGCCGCTAGCAGAAGCAACAATTTCCAAATTGCTATCAGGATCTTTGAACACGGTCCAATCATCGCAACCATTGCTGACAGCACGCGCAAGCCGGCGTCTTTTGTTGCCTGCGTTTAGCCAAGGCCTCCCTGTGTTGTCCCACAAAACTGCTGCAGCAGCGCTCTCAGCGCTGGAATCCGCGTCTACACCAACGGAAGCATTGAAAAACGTGGGCGGCTCCTGCTCAGCAGACACGTCTCCTGATGCAGACATCGGGCGGGTACTCTTCTGCAAGACCTCAGCCAACTTTTGTTGCTGCTGCCTGCCAAGTTCAAGAGCAGCCTGCTCAGCAGCCTGAGTGCACGCTGTTGGCACAGGAACAGGCAATATCTGCTCAGTGGCACCAATATCTGCCATTCTCTGTTGCCTTGCCTGAAGAGCTTCCCGCAACCTTTGGTTTGCCACTTGAAGCTTGTTGATTTTGATGGCTCCTTGCGCCTGTTCCTGCGCCTGCTTAAGCTCAGACACAAGCCTTGCGTGCTCCTCTTTGAGGCTCTGCACCTGGTTGCTCACCTTGCGGCAGGCAGCAATACAAGGAACGTGATGGCTGATGGACTTAAATAGATCATGCATCATTATATTAATTAAATAAGATTTCATTCGGTTTGGTCTGTCATGATTGTGTTGATGTGCTATGATGATGCGACTCTTGATTGAAGTTAAACAACAAGGCACGGAAGCGCAAATACCAAGCCAAACCATTTCGAAATTTATTGACGTAACGTAAATCATCAAATGGTTCATTTGCGAGTAACTGCAGAAAGACCATGATCGCAACTGGCTAAGTCTTTAAAAAAAACCTTCACCTCCACGACCGGCGCGCTGTGCACACTTGCCCTCCTGCTTGCTTGCAGAGCTGCTCCTGCCGCAGACTCAGAAGGGCCTTCCTGAGGCTGAGCAACAACAAGCCCTGGATATGAAGACTGTGGAGAGTTCGCCACAGATTTTGGGGACTGTGACTCACATACAGAAGTTGCAGGTGAGAATGGCATCTGTGCGGAGATGGGCGTTGATGGATTGCCTGGCAAAGGTGACGGCGATGCAGCAACTGCTGACAGTGACAGAGGAGACGCCTGCGCAGGCGCAGGTGCCGGCACAATCTGCACAGGTGAAGCAAAAGCAGGTTGCACGCTCGGGGGGGAAGAAGAGCATGGAACAAACTGGGGCTGCAAGCCAAAGGCGGGTAAACCAATGGCGAGAGCGCCAGGAGTATATTGAGGGGCAGCAGCAAAGGTCGGAAGACCCTGTGGAATAGGTGTTTCTTCCTCGTCCACCGGTTGCTTGCCATCTGCTTTCATGGCCGAATCATGCTCTTCCTGAGTGAAAAAGTTCACGCAATAAAAAGATTGCAAGCCATCTGTGACCACAGTGAATTCTGGCCCCTGGTCTGGACCAGGAGCTTTCAGTGACCAGCCTCTGTCAGCAGACCCAGGGGATACTGCCACAGTAATTGGTTTGGAAATCACCCCGTTGCTCAAGAAGTAATTACCTCGCTTGTCGATGTCCAAACAGAAAGCCAAACAAGGCGCAAAGCCCAGAGACTCTCTAACGCTCTCAAGTATCTGCTCTGCAGTCGTGGAGCGTAAAGGATAACCACGATCCATGTGTGCATTGCCAAACTTCTTGAAGTAATCTTCACGGTCCCTGGTGCCACAGATAAGAGCTAAGGGGTGGCCAGGCTGCCAGCCAGTGGCATGAAAGACAAAGCTGTCCAAGGCGTCTTCTTGCTCCATGTACTGCATGATGAATTCTGGAGCGAAGCGGCCGTCGCAACGATGGAGGCTTTCAATCTTGTCCATTGGGCTGAGGGACCCAACGTAATGCCAGCTAGTGCTGAAGGAAGATGAGGTGGATTGGCGAAAACTTGCTGCCCGATTATTCATAGATTTGTTGCCACTGCCAGGACGCGGGGTACCTGTGGGGATGTTTCCACAGCGCTGGCCTGGAATACGTGGAGGCCCTGCCTGGCCTCTCCCCTTTGGAACAGGAACTGTCCATTGCAAAGGCATTGCGCTGTTTCGTTCGGTCGGTACTTGCTCAGGTAAACAAAAGCAAAACCGAACAGTCTTGCCCAGGTAGACAAAGTGCAAGACTAGCGTCTCACACAGGACTTGTCCCTAGACTTGAGCACAAACAACCACGCCAATGTCAACTCAAATCCTTGAAGCTTCACAGACAGCTGACCCAGTTCAATCCAATTCAATGCTAGCGAGATTCAAGCGTTGAAGACAGCTGTGCCGAATCATATTATTATTAGATTACTACACCCACCGCCTTGCGTATGCAAGCCTAAATCTGAAAGGAAAAACACGTTTCTTATTTATCTATTAAATTAAAGATTCTTTCGTTGTAGCAAGCCTAAATCTGACAGGAAGAATACACTTCTGCCTTTGTACGAAGCACGCCTAAATCTCGTCACAGGAATGACCGTACGTACAGTTCAAGTACAACCATGCGGTACAAGTACAACTTTTGGACCATGCGTTATTTCCACGATGCTTGGGGAAACCATGTCCAGAGAAGACCTGAACATCAAGCAGCATGTGAGGGAGCTCTGCATTATTCATGAAAGACATCTGACTACATTATGTGCATCTGTCAGACCAGCTATGCCGACCGTCTGCTACAACAACAATGAAAATACCTAGAGCGCCTATGGACATGGCCAGATGTCTTATGGAAGCCATCAGAAGACCCATGCAAAACAATGATGCGATGTCTGTAGGTTACCAGGCCTGGTGGCGTGGCGGTGTGCGTGGCAAGCACGTTTTTTGCGTGGCGGTATAATGATGCGATGTCTGTACCAGGCCTGGTGGCGGGTATACCAACACACCAAAAAGAAGCCAGCAGCAAGGTGCAAGCGCCTGTGCAGCCTCAGCGGCGCCTGCAGAGAACAATGCCCACTAATGGAAACTCCATAGGAGGGTGTTGTTCCGCCGAAAATCCTGCCAGTCCTCTTTAAACTGAGCCCAACAGTAGAAGCGTAGCGCATAGTAGTGCCAAAGACGAGAAGTTTTCCGTACAGTACATGGTAAATCACTCCTCTTTTTGACTCGTGAAGCCCCGATGACAGTTTCTCCCATCGGGGTGGTCATGCCGTCCTTAATCCATGGCGCTCAATGCATAACGTTGTTCTTTCTTCTTGAAGAACTGCTCCGTATCATTGTCTACCATATTTTTGAAGAACTTCAGGAACCCAAACTTCAACCATGTACGCCTCCTCTTCCACCTCAAATTAAAAAAGCCACCATAGAAAGCAGCACCGCGAACTTTCCGCCATTTGCAAAAGAATCTGAACCAACGATGAGCAATCTGATCTGTTTTGAACTGCTTACGTTCTTCTGCAGCACGTTCTTCTTCAGACTTCTGGAAAGCGATCGCCTGATTTCTCATGAAAGCCAGCACCGCAGCATGCAACTGTGTACGCCTCCGTAATTGGCAAAAGATAATCTTCCATCGATGAGCAATCTGAGTTGTTGAGGACATGTAGAGACAAAGAGCCACCACCCTGATGTCACCGTGAGCCGTCTTGAATTATGATACGCTTGCGCTCATATTCATATGATTTTATGAGTTTTCTTCAGTGGCTAGGAGATTTTCATATGGTTTTCAATCTAGGGTTTTCAATCATCGTGCTCAGAAACACATTCATAGGGTTTTCAATCATCGTGCTCAAAACGCTTATGATGTTAGAGGGTTTTCAGTAGGAGGTTTTCATATAGGCTTTTCAATCTAGGGTTTTCAATCATCGCGCTCAAACACATGACATTCATAGGGTTTTCAATCATCGTGCTCAAAACGCTTAGGATTTTGTAGGGTACAACTTTAGCTGTCCTAATGCATGCTGCTGTTTTTGACTATAGCGAATCGTTGCCTTGTACCATGTCTTCATGGCTAATCTCGAAGCGGCGCTGGAGCTGAACGTCTGGCAAGATTGCGTCGCACACGAAGCTCTTCAAGTAGCACACGAAAGGCTTTAAATGCAAAAATCTTGAAATCATTATGCAAGCCCCTCCTATTTATTATAAGGAAGATGGAATATGATACCACGTCGTACACGGCATGACCAAAGCGGTGCACAGAGCACTGAGAAGGGTTCCTGCCAGCCATCAGAAGACTCACGCAAACAAAATTCATTCTAAACGTCGGGAGAAGAGCATGAGACATGATCTGATTGATAACTGTATACATAAAGCCATGCCTTATTCATGCAAAGAAAGGCCAGTATCTGTTTCTGCCGCTCAACACTTAACACACATGGAAGACAACTTTGCGTGAGCTTTCTATTGCAAGAGGCCAAGGGAACACAATCGATTTGCTGTAAAAACATATCATACCCGATTTTTCCGTGTATGCGATGTCTGTACCGGGCCTGGAAGGCGTTAACTATACCATACCGCTCATAGAAAGAGGCCAGCAGCAAGCTGCAAGCGCCCGCGCAGCCCCAGCGGCGCCTGCCAACTGCCTGCCGACAGAAAATATCAACATGAATTGAAGTTTTCAACTGCACTCGCAAGAGAAAGCATGCTGAATCAATCATTAAGCGGCGCTGAGATGCAACCCCATGGCTTGTTGTTTCATGCTTCCTCAGCTTGATTCATTGCAAAACATAGCAGAAAATGACCGCGAAGTCATACGTGACCCGTGTGTGATACACCGGTAATATATGAATAATAATAGATAAGGCAGCCAATCCTCTTGATACGCGTATGCTGATGGATGTAAGTAGCCACGCAAACATACGGTCGCTATGTAAAGAATTGCCCTTGCACGCGAGAGCGTGCGGGAAAAACAAATCACGCCTGTGCTGACTGCCTGTGCAGACTCATCCATTTAATTAGGCAGTAGTAAACTATTTTATAACCTACCCAAGCTTTCATCATTGATGACACGCCTCCTGAGCAGCAAAGACTGCAGGCCCCAAACCTCTGAGCAGCAAACACTGCAGGCCCGGCCTGAACATGTTCATGTACTCAAAACATTGAGAGTGTAACTTGATAGATAGAAAACGTTTGATTGCTCAAGCGAAACAGGATTACGCGACATTGATGAAAGAAACGGCCCTGGCGTGTCTGTGCAAAGCTAAGACTTTCAATTCAGTGGTCTTGCTTCAAACCCAGCTGCGCCATTTCCGACTTAGAATGCGCAAACAGAGAGGCAGTGAGTTCTAAATGGTGCTAAATTGACTTCGAAACTTGCTTCAAACCTAACTTAGATGCACCTTTTGCAACTTAGAATGAAAAGTCGAACAGACAAAAATTTCTAAGTTGCAAAAGGTGCATCTAAGTTGGGTTTG
>Ga0115008_10002249_pt1 | contig 15986 bp, 21 predicted proteins | sample FraStrMetagenome_FD_87164 | JGI IMG/M metagenome (GOLD analysis project Ga0115008, IMG submission 87164) | Marine eukaryotic phytoplankton communities from Arctic Ocean - Fram Strait ARC3M Metagenome | ecosystem: Environmental > Aquatic > Marine > Oceanic | place: Fram Strait | collected...
GAAGCCCGATTACATATACTATACAAGCAAATGATGAAAGAAACTGAATTAGTACAAAGACCTGACTGTGACTTCTTAGTTTGCGAGAGAACTTCTTTAGATTGGCTCTTCTATTACATGTGGACCTGTAAAAACATTAACGTACAAATAAGCGCAAATATTACAAGATTAGCTTATGAACACGCTAATTCTTACGATCATATTTTCCTTATGAAAGATAATGTTCCCTACATGCAAGATGGATTTAGACCAACATCATCAAAAATAAGAGATGAAGTGGCAGAGTTTTACGAAATAGCTTTTGAATCTTTATTGAAAAGATCAAACGTACATCTTATCGAGAGCAAAGACATAGGCAAAAGAATGTTAGAGGTTGAATCTATAATGGAAGGTATTTATGGAAAATAAAAAAAGCCCATTAGTGAAAAAGTTTATAAAGGTTTCTTTTCAATTTGAAGGATTCCACAAATGGCCAGAAGCTATTGATCATGCAGAATCATATTTAGCTCTTAGACATAGGCACATGTTTCATTGTACTGCTTTAAAAAGAGTTGGTCACAATGACAGAGATATAGAATTTATTGAACTAAAAAGAATGATGAGTAATTATATAAAACTAAGATTTGGTCTTGAATTTGGCACTATGTCTTGTGAGTCAATAGCCGAACACTTGATGAATTATTTTTGCTTAGATGAAATAGAAATTTCAGAGGATGGAGAGAATGGCGCAATCTTACGCAAGTAGTAAAGAGTGGTCTGTGTGGGAAGGTCCTGAGATCGAAGGTCATGTTGACTTAGGAGATAAAACTTTATTCGTAAGGTATGATTTTTTTCCTAGGGATAGAGTTGAAGATATGGAGCTCTTAACTAAATATAAAAGAATTTGGTTTTGCTCAGAGTATATTGACTTTGAAACTATAAATTATTGTGCTGATAGATTAGGCATGAATGTTTGCTATGAAATCAACCCACTATATAAGCGATCTATAATAAGTGAAAATGTGAGATGCTATCTTAAGATTTCATTCGACCTAAAAGACGGAGATCATATCTGTGTTGGGCCAGCGTATAATGATGAGTCATTTATGATTGGTGAAGGTAAAAAGGTAAATGTTGATGAGTATGCAGTTGACGTGAGGATTAGATGAGAGAAATATTATTCCTTCCAATTGAACCTATAGAGGAAAGATATTCTGAGCAATGGTTGAGGTGGTTTACTGAGTCATTCGAGAAATCTAAAATACCTTTTGAAACTTTCGGAGGAACAAAAACCGTAAAGATTAAAGACGGAGAGTTTCTTGATAGTGCATACACTAATATATACAAGCTCGAACAAGCACAAGAAGTCTGTCGCTACATAGATGCTAATCGAGATAAATCATTCACTGTGTTTTGCTTAGACTTTTGGAACCCTTGTTTGCTTAACATTGCCTACATGAGAGACACACTTGGATTAGATATCAAAATCAAGTCAATGATACACGCTGGTGTATATGACCCTCATGACTATCTTGCTAAGTGCCCTGTTTCTAAATGGGGAGGCTTTTTAGAAGACTCTTTATATGAAGCTCATGATGAAGTTTTTATTGCTACAGATTTTCATAGAGAACTATGGAGAAAAAGTTATGGTGCTGATAGAAAGTTTACTAAAGTTGATTGGCCAGTTGCTGAAACTAAAGATCGATTTAAATGGTCTGAAAAACAAAACCTTGTTGTATTCCCTCACAGGCTTGCTGATGAGAAGCAACCAGAACTTTTTGAAACGCTTTCTGAGATGTACCAAAAGAAATACCCTAACGATAATATGGTTTTTCTTAAAACAGTAGATATATGCTCAAGTAAAGCAGAATACTATTCATTGTTAGACGAAGCAAAGTTTGCTGTTTCATTTGCAAAACAAGAAACATTTGGAATTGCTATGCAAGAGGCAGTAAACAGAGGTTGTGTTCCCTTGGTACCTAACAAGCTTGCATATGAAGAATTGTTTGATAAAGATTTTAAATTTTTCTCTATCGAAACTGTTGTTGATAAGTTGAAATATTTATTTGAAAACCCTAAGTTCGCTCCGATAAAATTTACTGAAGAAATAAGGTGGATAAACAAGATATGAAAGTCTACTTCGCAGGAATGGAATCTATTTACTCAAGCTATAAAGTGGACTTATTGCCTACGGATAACATTTTTTGCACGTTCTTTTATAATAAAAAGACTGATTCTTTTTTGAAACAAGTTAATAAACTAAAAGGGCATCTTGGGACTATAACAATCGACTCGGGAGCGCATACTTTTTTTGGTTATACTGGCGAGTCCACTATGGCCCATCACAATAACAAAGATAAAAGCAAAATGCCTTGTCCAGATAAATACTTCTCCAGGTACTTCGATTGGATTAAAGAAAATTACGAGAAAATAGATTATTATGTTGAATTAGATATTCAATCAATTGTAGGAATGGAAAAAGTCAGAAGTTGGAGGGCGATGTTAAAGTCTGCAGGAGTCTTCGACAAGTGCATTTTGGTCGCTCATTCAGTTGATACATGGGAAGATTTTATTACTTTATGTAATGAGTCGGAATCTAAATATATAGGGTTCGAGGGATTGAGGGCGAAAAAAATACTAATGCCTTACACGAAAATGCTTAAATATTGCTATGAGAATCAAATCCGAGTGCATGGGTTCGCTTTAACTGATGCAGCAATTGCTAGTGCATTCCCTTTTTCAACAGTGGATAGCACCACTTGGACGGCTCCTGTGAGGTTTGGTTCGATAATTGTACTAGATGGTGGTAAACTAAAACAAGTTGCACCTACCAAGGCAAACTATTTAAAATACAGAATCGATACTTCGATGTTCAAAACAGAAAGATCAAAAGAGGCAAGTACATTAAAGCTTAATCACGCTATGGAAAGCCAAAGAGAATATGAAAAATTTTTAAAACGTCTGTGGGAGACAAGGGGGATAAAATGGAACTGGTAAAAGGATTTATTGAAATACCATTAGAAAATTTAGTGGAATGTGATTGGAATTATAAGAAGATTTCTAGTGATGAGTCAGACCCTTATTATGAAAAAGAAAATCACTTGATGGATGCCTTAGAGGAAAACTTTAAGCGCAATGGTCAGATAGAAAATATAATTGTTAGGAAGCTTGAGACAGGCTTTTATGAAGTTGTTAATGGGAATCATAGATTAAAAGTTGCAATCAGGTTGGGTTGGAAAACTTTAATGTGCTTTAATTTGGGCGAGGTAACTCAAGCCTATGCAATGAGAGTGGCAATTGAGACAAATGAAACTAAATTTAAATCAGATGAATTAAAGCTTGCTGAGAGATTGAGAGAGGTAGAAGCAGAGTTCGGTCTTGATGATATGCTTGACACTATGCCATATACAGACGATGAACTTCAAAAATTCGATAACCTTCTTAATTTTGACTGGGACGACTTACAAGGTACTGAGGATAGCAAGTCTCCAGAAATGTCAGAACCATCGGTAGAGGGAGATTTTAGAGTTCTAAGATATGACCTACCAAAAGAGGTTGCTGATTTATTTGAATATCAACTAGATAGATTTAAAAAGATTTTATATCCAAACGACCCTCCGAAAGACACGTCTTACATTTTACCTATCGAGGCAATGATACAGGCGATTGCTCAAGTTCCGGACAGTCAAGTATTAGGGGAGGTTTCAAATGGCTAGAGGTAAGAAGACAGGTGGCAATGACATTAAGAAAGGCGAGTCAAGAAACCCTCATGGAAGACCAAAGACACCTGCATATTTAAAAGTCGCTAACAAATTAACAAAGATTAGATTCCAAGAGATACTGCACAAATACTTCGACCACTCATTAGAAGACTTGAAGATGGCATATATAGGCAAGAATACACCGGCTTTGGATTTAGTCGTGATTAAAGTTTTAATTGAAGCCATAAGAAAAGGTGATGAGAAGCGCTTGGGGTTTTTGCTAGACAGAACAATCGGAAAAGTTAAAGAAGAAATTGAAGTTACTGGAACTCCACATGATGAGCTAATGGCCATGATAAGAGCGAAGCAAGTCAATGAATCTGAATCCTAAAGATGTTGTAGAAAACATACACGATTCAACTTGGCGACTTAATAACTTATATTTTATTCGTGATAAGAAGGGAAAGAAAGTTCTTTTTAAAATGAATGATACTCAATGCGTACTTCATGCTGATAAATCACAATATACTATGGCTCTAAAAGGTAGACAACAAGGTGTATCCACTTATTACCTTTTAAAATACTTTGACCAGGTACTTTGGAGTGATAATCAAAATGTAGTTATACTTTCACATGATAGAAGCTCACTTAAAAAGCTATTCAGAATAGTACGATTTGCTTATGAAGCAATTCCAGAATGGCTAAAACCAAAAATTAGTCGCGGTGGTGGTTCAGCAAATGAAATGTTTTTTCCTGTTTTGAACTCGAGAATTTCTGTAACACTAGAAGCACGTTCAGAATCTATTACTCATTTACACGTTTCAGAGTATGGATTTATGCAAAAATCTAGATTTGATGCCTCAACAGAAGCAGTACCGTTGGAGTCAGGCTTTATATCTATCGAATCAACAGCAAATGGAATGAACCACTTCCATGATGATTATTTTGATAGTGCATTTCCTTATTCAAAACACTTTTTCCCTTGGTTCTTTCACAGGGAGAACAATGTTAAGACGGACGCACAAATAAATTTATCTGAAGAAGAATTAAAATTATCTGAATGGGCCAAAGAAAAATACAGCATCAAACTAACAAAAGAGCAAATTGCTTGGAGAAGATTTAAAATAAAACAAAATGGAGATGCAAAATTCTTTCAAGAACACCCTGAGAACGAGAGGCATTGTTTCTTAACGTCTGGAAATAAGGTCATGGACTTAGAAATAATTAGCGATATGATAATAAATGCAGTGGATCCGCTGTCAAATGAAGATGGTTTTAAAATCTTCGAAGAACACGATAGAGATAAGCGATATGTAATTGGTGCAGATACAGCCGAAGGTGTTGGTTCGGATTATTCTGTTGCTGTTGTCCTTGAGAAGAAGACAAAAAGAAATGTCGCTACGCTAAGGGGTCATTTCCCACCTAAACAATTCGCAGAAAAAATAGTTGAGCTGGCAAAACTTTACAGTGGTCCTAGAAATGAGCCTTTAGTTTCAGTGGAAAGGAATAATCATGGTCACGCTGTTTTGCTATGGCTTGATTCAACACTTGGTTACATGAATTTATATAAGCACACAGATGATAAACTAGGTTGGTCAACTAACGGTGTCACAAGACCAGTGATGATAGATACCTTTATAGATGCTATACATAACGGCTTCTTCATTACATCAGATAAAGATATACTTGGAGAGTGCATGACGCTAGTGGATAACAATGGTAAGATAGAGGCTATGAAAGGAAAGCATGACGATACTATTATCGCTTCGGCTATTGCCTTACAAGCTATTACGAGTCAAAATAATTACTTAGAAGATTTAATGAATATGTAGGAGATTGGATAATGGAGATTAGCAAAAAATTCGATGGTTGGATGAATATCTTAACTGGCCTTGGTGTTAGAGGCAGAGACAAAAAGACTGCAATGACTTTAGATTTTGATGTTATGGCAAAGCTTGATGCTGAGATATTATATGCAGGCGAAGACACTGCCGAAAAAATAGTTGATGTTTTACCCGAAGATATGACTAGAGTTGGTTGGAATGTCTCAATAAACGAGAATCAAGACCAAGGGACAAAGATCACAAATATTCTTGAATCAATGGGCTATAAAGATAAAATAAGACAGGCATTGAAAATGGCTAGATTGTATGGTGGTTCTGCAATTTTACTTGGTGTTGATGATGGTTTAAGTCCAACAGACCCACTTGATTATACTAAGATAAAAAAATTAAAATGGATTCAAGTTCTTAATAGACACGACTTAAATGCTTCACAAATAGACTACAAGGTATCAAGTAAGACTTTTAAAATGCCTTATATGTACAGGTTGAACGCTTTTTCTAGTACATCAGAAGATCAATTAGCGGAAGGTGCAAACTCGGAATACACAGACATTCATGCTTCAAGGTTACTTATATTTAATGGGGCTAAATTGCCTGATCAACTTTATATTAGTAACAATTACTGGCACGACTCAGTTTTGAACAAGGCAAAATCAACTATAACAGGCTATGCGACTAGCTATGAAAACCTTTATTCTATAATTCAAGACTTTATTCAAGGTATCTTTAAAATAAAAAACTTAACGCAAATGGTTTCGAATGGTAGAGATGATCTTGTTCTTAAAAGACTCCAGTTGGTCGATGCAAAAAGATCACTTGTTAAATCAATAGTAATAGATGCAGATGGTGAAGATTTTACTAGAGATGTAGCTAATATCAGTGGGTTACCTGCCGTTATAGATAAAATGGAAAAAAGATTAACTCAAGTTGGTAACATGCCTCATACTAAAATGATGGGCGAAGGTGCTGCAGGAACTCTCGGCGGTGGTGGAGAGTCTGAGTTAAAAGAATGGTATGACTATGTTGGCAGGAAAAGAGATCAAGACTTAAAGCCTAATTTGGATGAGCTCTTAAAAGTTGCAAACATATCTGAAGGTGGAAAGGCCGAAGATGTCATTGATATTGACTTCGAATCATTATGGACTTTACCTGACAGTCAAAAGGCAGACATAAGATTAAAAATGTCTCAAGCCGATGGTAACTATATTACTAATCAAGTATTAACTCCCGAAGAGATTGCTAGGTCTAGATTTGGAAAAGATCAATACTCAATTGAAACTGAGCTAGACGAAACAATAGATAGGTCAGTTGCAGAGTTAGATATAGGCATAGACGATGAGATAGAAGATGAAGAATAAGCCAAAAAAAACAAAAGGTTTATATCCTAAAGTTCAAGAAATGCAATATCAAAGAGAATTGGTTGGCTTAATAAATGGAGCTTTGTCAAAAGCTTTAAAAGAAGCTAAGAAATCTTATTTGAGCATAAAGAAGCAATACGAAAGAGAGGCAGGTATAAAAAACGATGCCTATGCAGACAGGTTGCAAGCACTAGATAAGAGTATGAGGGTTCAAGTCACACAAAGCTTATCGACAAAAAAATTAAAAGAAGTTGCCTTGAAACGTGGAATAACTGTAAATGCTAAAAACAAAGAAGCATTGGCCAGACAAATAAAGTCGGTTTCAACTGTCGATATATTTGCAGGAAAAGACAAGTGGTTAAAGCCTGTTATGAAATCTTTTGTATCTGAAAATGTTTCCCTGATTCAAAATGTTGGAGCGCAGGCACTTAAAAGAGCCTCCACAACTATATCCATGGGAGTGCAAAGGGGTTGGACATTAAAGCAAATAACGAAAGAATTACAAAAAACTGCAAAGTTCTCGCAAAATAAAGCAAAATTAATTGCTAGGGACCAAGTTGCTAGTTTAAATGGACAAATAACTAAAATAAGGCATAAAGAAGTGGGTATTAATAAATATATATGGTCAACATCTTTAGATGAAAGGGTTAGAGATAGTCATTTAGACAAAGAAGGTGAGGTTTTTTCTTGGAACTCACCGCCACCAGACACAGGCCACCCAGGTGAAGATATTAACTGTAGATGTGTTGCTATTCCAGCAATTGAAATTTAACCTTTTACTAAATTGATTTTTAGTTTATCATTAGAAGTGAGGCGTTATATATGAAACAAGTTAAAAGAATAGATTTTTTTGATGCAGAAAAATTTAAAAATGCAGAGACAACCGAACAAGGATTTTTGAGAGCGCCTATGTACGCTACTAGAGTTGGTGTCTTTGATTACCTTATGCCCGATGGTACTGTCAGAAGCGAGCTTAGACCACCAGAAGAAGTCTTTAATCAAGACAGCCTAATGACATTATCCCAAATACCTATCACCATGCTTCATCCAGAAGAAATGGTAGACCCTTTCAATGCTCGTGATCTTACTGTCGGGTTTACTGGTGAAGCAGTAGAGCAAGCTGAAGAAATTTATGTTAAACTTAATGGGACTATAACTGATGCTGATGCAATTCACACGGTTTTGTCTGGCCAGATGCGAGAAGTTTCTTGTGGCTATAGAGCTGATATGGATTTCACAGGTGGCGAGTGGAACGGAAAGAAATATGACGCTATACAAAGAAATATTCGCTATAACCATGTAGCAATTGTTGACATGGGGCGAGCTGGTGATAAAGTTAAGTTCAAACTAGATAAGATGGACGGTGTAGAATACAGTTCTGAAAGAAAAATAGATATTAACCAAGGAGAACAATTTATGTCTAAAATTACAATAGACGGAAAAGAGTTTGAAGTAAGTGAGGCTGTTGAAGTTGCTTTTACTAACTTTGAGAAGCAAAACAAAAAGGATTCAGATAATCTTAATTTAACGGTTAAGACTCTAACTGAAGACAAAGACAAGTTCGAAGCTAAGGCTGATAGTCTTTCTGAAAAAGTTGAAACTTTAACTAAAGAAGTTGAAACTGAAAAAGAAAAATTCGACAACCTTGATCTTGACACTATGATTTCTGAGAGAAATTCTCTAATTGAAAAAGCTGTTAAAGTTGTTGGTGAAGAATTTAAAGCTGATGGTCTTAGAAATGATGAAATTATCAAGGCAATGGTAGCTCATAAGGCTCCTAACTTAAACCTTGAAGAGAAATCAGACGCTTATATCGAGGCTAGATTCGATGCAATTTGTGAAGGCTTAGAGGTTGAGGCTGATAGCAAGGATGAGCTTGAAGACAAAATTGAAAAAGAGCTAAAGAGTGATTATAAAGAAAAGAAAACAGAGTTGAAAGATTGGGAAAAGCCACTTTCTTACACAGCTGATAAATAAGGAGAAAATATGCAAACTGATTACAAAAGGTATTTTGGTGTTGGTGTTGAAGGTGCTATCGCAGACGGTGGTTTCATTGACGCTGTGTCTGGAACAGTTGAGTCTGGACAAGAGTTATTAGCAGGAATGGCGTTCGGAAGAGTTGTTATTCGTGGTTCTAAGGAAAGATTGGTTGCTGCTTCAACTGCTGGTTCTAAAGCACTAGGTGTTTTAAAGCACAAGCACACTGAAGAAGGCGTTATTGGTGAGTTCGAAGCTGTTTCTGTAGTAAGAAAGGGTAGAGTTCTTGTAAAAGTAACTGAGGATGTTGTTGCAGGTGATGCAGTTGCATACGATCAAGCTTCTGGTGAGTTCGCTAAAACTGTTGCAGGTGACGTAGTTGCTTTAGCAGGTTGTGAATACATGACAGGTGCTCTAGCTGGTGAACTAGCTGTAGTTACACTTAATATGCCATCTTAATAGGAGATTAAATAATGGAAACTAAATTAGACAATGCAGAGTCGATCTTTTTCTCAAAAGAATTAGAGCAAATTAAAAACAAGTCGTATGACAAAAAATATCAAGAGCTTAAAGCTAGAGTTTTAATTCCTGTTTCAACAGAGTTAGACCCAGGTGCAGAGTTTGGAACTTACAAGCAATACGATATGCTTGGTGTGGCTAAGATTGTAGAGTCTTACGCTAAAGATTTTCCAAGAGTTGATATTAAGGCGAAAGAATTTACTTTCAAAATTAAGTCAATTGGTGATTCTTACGGTTACTCGATTCAAGAGATCAGAGCATCAAGATATGCTAAGAAAAACTTAGATCAAAAAAGAGCAAACGCGGCTAAGAAAGCAATCATGCAAAAAGAAAACAAGATCGCTATTATGGGTGATGCAGACCATGGATTAGGCGGGTTTTTAACTAACGCAAATATTCCACTTGTTGCACCTATTACTGGTTCTTGGTTAACTGCAACTGCTGACCAAATCATTGCTGATCTTAACAAGCTTGCTAATAACAGTATTAATCTTACTGGTGGGATTGAAAGTCCAAACACTCTTTTACTTCCAATTGCTGAACTTACTCACATTAGTTCAACTCCAAGAAGTGCAACTTCAGATACTACAATTTTAGAGTTCTTCTTAAAATCAAACCTTTTTATTAAGAGTGTTGATTGGTTAGATGAGCTTAAAGATGCAGGTGTTGGCGCTACGAAAAGAGCAATGGCATACCGTAGGGACCCTGATTATCTTGAGCTTGAGATTCCTCAAGAATTTGAGCAGTTCCCTCCTCATCCAGAAGCTATGGAATTTGTAATTCACTGTCATGAGAGAATTGGTGGAGTAAACTTCTACTTTCCTCTTGCTTGTGGTTACATGGACGGAATTTAATTATTTAAAAAACATAGTGGGCCTTGGCTAATACCCTTGGCCCTTTTTAAAACTGGGAAACTATTTAGGAGCATAATATGTCAAAAATTCACATGATTAAAAATTTAAAACCTACACTAATAACACTTTCAGACAATGTTATTTTAATGCCTGGACTTAATAAGATTGAAGATAAGATTCTTAAAAAAGAGTCATTCGTTAAATCTTCTAAGTTGTATTTAGATAATTCTTATATTGAAGTTATCTCTTATGAGGCTGAGGAAGGAAGTAACGGCAAGTCTTTAAAAGACCTAAAAGCGAAAGATGCTATTTCAGTAATCAAAGAAACTTTTGATGTTGAAACTCTTTCTTCTTGGTTAGAGGTTGAAAATAGAGATGGTGTAAAAAAAACTTTAAAAGGTCAAATGAAAGATATAGACAAAACTTTAAAGCCAGAAGATAAATAATGACGGTACAAGAATTTAGAGAAAAATTCCCTAAATTTGACTGTGTGGCTGACTCTTTTATTGAGTTGGCCATATTGAACGCAGATACAATGCTTAGTAATTGCGCTTACAGCGAAGAACAAAGACTTTTAGCCATGTGCTATATGGTTGCTCATGAGTCGGCACTTGAAATGAGCGGTGCTTTTAATAGCGCAATTGTTGCTAGTGAAAAAGTTGGTGACGTTCAAAAAAGTTATTCTGTTGGAAACGCAGACGACCCAGATGCTTATTATAGACAAACTTTATATGGTCAAAAGTTTTTACAATTGAGAGCCACTATAGTTACCTCTCCTTTTGTTATCGATTAAACAAGGCGGTTTAATGGAAGTTAAATTTGAAGAGATTGATCTGGGTTGGAAAGCTTATCTTAAAGAGCTTAAAAAATTAGAAGATAATCCCTTTGTTAAAGTAGGTATTCAACAAGACGCAAGCCATCCTGATGACGGAGAATCTTTGCTAGTAATAGCATCTTCAAATGAGTTTGGAACTAACAATGGTCACATTCCAGAAAGAAGTTATATGAGAAGTACTTTTGATGAGCAAAAAAAGGCAACAGATGCTTTTATACTCAAGGGTTACGATAATATAATGAAACAAAAAACAACAGTCGAGAGAGTCTTGGGACAGCTTGGAGCATTTTTCAAAGGCCAAGTTCAAAAGAAAATGGCTGATTTAACCACTCCCCCTAATGCAGAAAGCACTATAAAAGCAAAAGGTTCAAGTAATCCACTTATAAATACAGGCTTTTTACGGCAATCAATAAAGGAAAAAGTCATCCTAAAAGGTGACAAATGATTTCTTTTACTGAGAAAATAGAAGTCGTAAGGTCTATGGAAGGAACTTATAAGTTGGGGAAGTATGTTAAGCAGCCTGCTCAATGGATTGAAATGCTTGCTAATGTACAACCCTTTTTTCCTAAAGAGCACATCAAGGAAGAATCGGGGCGCAGGTTTACTGGTGCTATAAAAATCTATACAGACAAAGAACTTTTCTCAAAAGCTCAAGCTGATAAAATAAATTATAGAGGAAAGCTTTACGAGGTTTATCAAGTTGATGCTCATATTTATTCACAATTTAATTTAAGTCATTTTAAATCTATTGCACTTTTAGTTGATGAGGATAAGCAATGACAAAAATATATGAAAAATTTCAAGAAGGGCTTTGGAGAACATTGTCTGAGAAAACATCTGAATGTGACAGGCCTTTAATATGGTCTGATCAAGATGGTCCTAGACCTGATGGCCCATTTTCAACTATAAAAATATTAACATTTTCTTCTTCTGAAGATGATGAAGAGATTTATAACTTTCAAGAAGGTACAATTCAAAATATATCTAGGATAACATCTACTGTAAGTGTTCAATTTTACGGAGAAAATAGTTTTAGTGATATGCACGAATTTAAAAAACAAATAAGAGTTAGATCCTTTTTACATGAAATGTATGTTGCTTTTAAGGAGCTAGGCATAAGTGTTGATTTTGCTTTGAGTAATAATATACAGAATTTATCTCAAGTACTTGGTACTAATTTTGAAGACAGAGCAAATATTGACCTTGTTTTTTATCTTGTAGATGAGATAATCGATATAGGTTACAATGGTGAAGGTGGTAGTTATGAAGTTTCAGAGTTAGAGATAACAGGTGACTTTGCGAACACTGAAGGTAATACTAATAAAATAACGACAGTAACAAAAATAATTTAGGAGGATAGTTAATGAGTGATTTATCTAGAATTGTTAAAGTCACTATTTCAAGACAAACGAAAGCCGTAAGTGCAAAAGGTTTTGGTCTTTGTCTTTTATTAGGTGATGAGGCTGAAAAGCCTGGAGCTCAAACTAGTAGAGTAAGAGTTTATTTTGATATGGAAGGTGTAGCAGCAGATTATTCTTCAGCTGATGAAGTTTATAAAGCGGCGGCTTCTTATTTTGGTCAAGCAGTTAAACCAGAATCAATAATCATAGGATTTGTAGAGGGTGCAGAGACTGTTGCAGACGCTCTTGATGCTATCGCAGATGAAAATGATGATTGGTATGCTGTGGGTATGATTGACAGCTTACAGGCAAACCAAGAGGCTTTAGCGACTTATATTTCAACTAAAAATAAAATAGCAGGAATAAGAACTGACAATGCAGGTGTTGTTGATGTTACAACTACAGATATTGCTTCTGTTTTAAAAGCGAGTGCTAATGAAAGAGCTTTTGTTATTTATTCTTCAAATGCTGATATTCAATATCCTGAATTTGCTTGGTTGGGACTTATGTTGCCTAAGGATGTTGGTAGTGCTACTTGGAAATTCAAATCTTTAGCTGGTATAACTCAAGACAATCTAACAGCAACTGAAATAACAAACCTTAGAAGTAAGAATTGTAATTTTTATCATACTTTTGGTGGAGTTGGGATTACTGAAGAAGGCTATATGCCAAGCGGTGAGTTTATAGACATCATGAGATCGGTTGATTTTATACAGGCTAGAATGCAAGAAAATATTTATGGAAAATTAGTTAATGTTGATAAAATTCCATTTACAAACCAAGGTATTGATCTAGTTGTTAACCTTATGTATGAAGTTTTAAATCAATCTGTTTCACAAGGCATTTTATCTAATGACCCATACCCTGTTATAACAAGACCGGACGTTAGAGATGTTCCTTTTGCAGATAGAGTTGTAAGATCACTTACTAATATGAAGTTCAACGGTACTCTACAAGGTGCAATTCACAAAGTAACTATCGACGGTGTAGTAACAGTATAGGGAGATAAAAATGGCAGTTAAAACATACTCACCAGATGAAATGTCAGTAATCTTAGGTGGTGCAATTATTTCTGGCTTCGCTGATGGCGAGTCAATCAAAATAACTCATAATGAAGATGCAATGACTTTGCAAATTGGTTCTCAAGGTCATGGAACTAGAACTAAAAATGCAAATAAGTCTGGTAGGTTAGAATTAGTTTTACAGCAAACTTCTGAATCAAATGCAGTTCTTCAAGCTTTTGCAACTCAAGATAGAGTTTCTGGGAATGCTTTTTTTCCAATGCTTGTTAAGGATAACTCTGGTAGCGATATTCACACAGCTGAAACTATGTGGGTGGTAAAAGAGCCAGATGCATCTTATGGTAAAGAGGCGACTAGTAGAACGTGGGTTTTAGAAACAGATTCACTAAACAGTTTCTTAGCAGGAAACTAATAACGTCTGGGGAGACAAATTATGAAAGAACAAGTTAAAGAAGTAATTGATGGGATAGAGTACGGCCTTTATCCCATCTCACCTTTTAAGTCTGCGCCTGTTTTAACAAGGCTACTTAAAGTTTTTGGTACTTCACTTTTAAAAATAATTATTGGTGCTACTAAAAACGATAAAAAATCTAGTGGAAAATCATTATTAGATTCAGATATGTCAGAAGTTTTACCTCAATTAACTGAAGGTTTAGAATCTTTGTTTGAAAAAATAGGCGAAAATGACATTGAATATTTCGCTAAAAAACTATTATGTGAAGATCACTTTTTTGCTGATGGTAAAAAAATAAATAATTTAGATATTTACATGCAAGATAAATCTGTTTTTCATTTATTGAAATTGGTTAAGTTTTCTTTAATGGCAAACTATAAAGATTTTTTAGCAGGGAACCTAGACGGAGCAAGCTAACTTCATCTGGGAGACCGCCGATTGAAAATGTAAATATTGATTGGTTTTTATGGAGACCGATAGTTGCAATGTTAGCCACAAAGACAGAAATAGATCAGCATTGGACATTGCTTGATTTAGCTGAATGTCACGAAGCTTTAGACATTGACTTAGAAATGAAACAACCGCAGGAGTTTTAATGGTTCTTAGAGAGTTGGTAACTAAATTTGGATTTAAAGTAGATGATAAAGCCTTAAAAGGTTTAGATAATTCTGTTTCGAATTTAAAAGATGGCTTATTGAGACTTGGCGCTGTTGGGGCCGCTTCAGCCGGTGCACTGTTTGGAATAGCTAAATCAACCGCTAATATTGGTGATGAAGCCGCCAAAGCTGGGCGCTCAATAGGTATCACTGCCGAGGCTGTACAAGAGCTTTCTTTTGCGGCCGGTATTGGTGGGGTTTCTCAACAAGAGCTAGTTAAGTCTATGCAAAAATTATCAAAAGGTGCTTATGAAGCATCACAAGGTGTTGAAACATACAAAGACACTTATGATGAACTTGGTATTTCTGTAAATGATTCAAATGGAAATTTAAAATCTTCTGAAACTTTAATGAAAGATATTGCAGATGCTTTTCAAAAAATGCCAGATGGAACTAAAAAGACTGCTCTTGCAATGGACTTGATGGGCAGGTCTGGTTCTAAAATGATTAATGTTTTAAATGGTGGCTCAGAGGGCTTGGCTAATTTGAGAAAAGAGGCTCAAGATAGTGGTTTTGTAATAAGCGAAGCCGATTCTATTGTGTCCGAAGAGTTCAACGACTCACTAAATAGACTACAAATGGTTGCCATGGGACTAAGAAATTCTCTAGGTGTTGGTCTTTTAAAGCCAATAGATAAAATAGTAAATGCAATGAGAAAATACATTTTGGCAAACAGAGAACTAATAAAACAAAACATAAGTAAATTTTTAGATAACTTACAAATGATAGCAATGACAGCTTGGGGCGTTTTCAAAAGAATTTACAGTGTTGTCAATTCTTTAGTTGGTCTTTTTGGTGGCTGGGAAAATGTAATAAAAGGTGTAACTTTTGCTTTTTTAGTTTTTACAGGCGCACAAATATTGTCTGGACTAGGTGGAATTGCAATGTCTATAGTTGGAATCATAAGTAAGATGAAATTTTTAGGACTTACTGCAATGATAACAAACGCAAAAATGCTATTGATACCAATTTTAATAGGCGCGGCTATTGCAGGATTGTTTTTAATTTTTGATGACCTTATTGCATATTTTAATGGTGAAGACTCTGTTACCGGAGTCATGATGTCTAAGTTCGGAGAGTTTTTTGATTACTTACAAGAAAAATTTACGTCATTGCCAGGGTTTGTTAAAAGTATAATCTCCTATGTAATGACTCCAATAAGAGCAATGATGAACGGTGTTAGGGCAATCGGTGGTATTGCAGGAGCTTTAAGTCAAGGTGATATTGGTGGTGCTTTTAGTGCCATAGGAGAAGGAATCAAAGACACACTTCTTCCGAATGAAGATTCAATTGGTTCTGTCTTTGGTGTGACTGCTAGTGACTCTCCTGCAACTTCAGTTGGTGGTAGCAATGCAAATATAAGTAATAATATTGAAGTTAATGTTCC
>Ga0115008_10002250_pt1 | contig 15984 bp, 28 predicted proteins | sample FraStrMetagenome_FD_87164 | JGI IMG/M metagenome (GOLD analysis project Ga0115008, IMG submission 87164) | Marine eukaryotic phytoplankton communities from Arctic Ocean - Fram Strait ARC3M Metagenome | ecosystem: Environmental > Aquatic > Marine > Oceanic | place: Fram Strait | collected...
ATGATAAACCTTTCATACGGTTTGACGACCAGATTCACTTCTTAAAGGATGAAGGATTTCTTCCTACTTGGAAGGTTAAGAACTTAGACGAATGGACGGAGGTGAAGAAACGTGTTAAACAATAATCAAATTAAAGAGCTAAAGAATAACGGATTTGTAGTTATTCAATACTTAGATATTAATAGTGATGATGCTTCCGACTTTCAAGAAGAGATTAACATCTTTAACAATAAGCACTACACTAAAGATAACCTATCTTCTGGTTCGGCTTACCCTTCTGACAGCTCAGAGACTCGGACAAGTAACGCTTACTTAGTGTCTGAAGCAGCTGAACAGGGAGTTATTCCTCACATCTCTGTTAACGTGATAGACCAAGTAAACATCATGTGTCTTCACCGAGACTGGACTACTTTCTTAGGACAGATGAACAGAAGTACTTCTTACTTCAGCCCTAAAGGAGAAGTGTCTCTTGTCAACATGCAAGAGTATCGTGGACAGTCCACAGCTGTATGTCCTCATCAAGATGGCATGTATTTTAAGATGTTTAATAAAGAAGATGGAACTTTTAGTATAACTGAGGCTCTCATCGCAGAATACGTTGGTGTGCTCGTACTAACTAACGAAGGGCTGTCAGGAACTATTCTTAGGGAAGTAGACACAGGTATCGAGTTCCATCCTACGGTAGAAGAAGGTGAATTAATCATCTTTGACAACGTAAGGTTTACTCACGAAGTCCCCATGTTGACCCGTAAGCGTTCAATGGTTGGTATCCGAAACTGGACTAACAACCCTTATCACTACACTCAAGAGCGAGGAAACAATAAGATTAAGAATACCGTTGGTGAATTCTTTCATGGATACATCGAGAAGGTAACTTCCAAAAAAGCAGAAGACTTATTCTTACGTGACGGCAAGCCTTACGACTCTGCCCCGTTCTAATCCTTGGGAGATATGTATCAAAATTATAAAACAATTATTCTGTCCCTACTGTGCGTCTTACGTGGAAACACTTCCTCATGGTTGCGCTAAAGAGATATGGACTACTAAATAACAGGAGAACCCTATGAGCTATTCGCATTGTAATAAATGTTATAAAACTGTACACACTTCAGACCTACACCTCGTAGGGACAGTCGAAAAAGACTGTGGCATCTGTGGACTAGAGACCAGTGCTGTAGATATCGGAACTGACTCGGTTAAATTTATACCTGTTATGGATATTCCTTCGGATGAAGAGGTTTGGGCAGAGTACTCTGCTCAGATTTCTTCAGAAGGTAAAGTCACAGCGTACTTTCACAGTCGAGTTCTCGGCACAGAAAAGGATCATCATAGTATCTCTCAATGTCTATCATCAAATACTTCATCATTCCACGAATGTATGAGTCAGTCTGATAGGAAACGAGATGCGATGTTTAACACTCAAGACGACGACATTTAAAAGAGGCAGTTACCGTATGAATAAGAAACAAAACAAAGTAGTTGATAAAGGCATTGAATTTGCAAAACGTATCGGGTTATCTCCCGCAAATCTAATGACCCCTACTAAGCTATCTGAAGAAGCATCTTCTCTGCACCCGAGCCTGAAGGTAAAGGTGTTAGGAGAAAAAGAGATGGATAAGCTAGGAATGGGTTTACTCCTTGGAGTATCTCAAGGTTCTGACGAAGAAGCTAAACTTATCATAGTAGAGCACAATGGAGCACCCGATGATATATCTTCTACTGTTCTTATCGGAAAAGGTCTTACCTTTGATATGGGAGGCAACTCTATTAAGCCATCTAACAACCTTCATCAGATGAAGTTTGATATGCTTGGCGGTGGTTCTGTTTTAGCAGCTATTAAGGTAGCAGCTGAACTTAATCTTCCTATTAATATCGTAGCAATCGTGCCATCTTCTGAGAACTTGATTAACGGCAGAGCTACAAAACCTGGAGATGTTCACACATCAATGTCAGGTCTTACTGTAGACGTTCGTAACACTGACGCTGAAGGTCGATTAATCTTGGCTGACGCATTAACTTACGCTCAAACTGTGTACCCTCTGGCGAAGTCTTACACAACCGTAGCCACCTTGACAGGTGCTGCTCTTCATGCCACAGGCACTACCCACTCAGCTTTGTTGGGCAACGACCAAGATTTAATAGATGAGTTTAAAGCAGCTGGAGATAAGTCAGGAGACTTGTGTTGGCAGCTTCCTTTTGTTCAATACCACACTGACCAAGTAAAAGGTCAAGAAGGTGTTAGCGACTTAATGAACATATCTGCTAAATCAGGAGCAGGTACGACAACAGCATTTGCATTCTTAGAATCTTTTGCAGACGAAGTAAAGTTTTCCCACCTTGATGTCGCAGCTACTGCTTCAGAAGGTGACGAGGTTACAGGTCGTCCAGTTAAGTTGTTGTGTCAGTTCTTAATCAGCAGAGCTATTTAATAAAGGAGATAATGTATGAGTAGTATTCTTCAATCAGACAGAAACCTGCCAACAGAAGTTTGTAATGCGATTAAAATCCTTGACAAGCACTTTGTAATGATGAACAGGGTAGAAGTAATAGATGGGTCAGGAAGGTCGTATGTCAACCTTAACGTCATCAATCTTACTTTTTCAGTCCAAGACGATATGAGTACCTTGAAGTTATTTATCGAAGATAATGACACTTAAGAATTAGGGCAGCATGAACCGACACCGCTCAAGACTACCATCGGGTGTTAACATGGTTTATGTTCCTATTACGCTACTGTTCCTGTCGACAGTAGAAGAGACGAACACCCCACTCAGTAACAGATTAAAATACTGTGAAAGGTGCGTGGGCGTATGGCAGGTCTAATTTAAAACACTGTATTATGATACATTAATAATTACTGGAGGTTTATATGAGCAACACAGACAACGCCACTATTACTATCAAAGACCTTCAGGTCAAATACGAATCATTGTATCAAGAACATTTGTCTATGGGTGGCCAGACTACCCTTGACAACCTATTGGCCTTTCAGCGTGTGATTAAGTTTTACATGCCTTCCGACCAATTTGATGCCTACATGGCAGGACTATAATAATGGAAGACAAGTACGTATTTAATCTCGTTTTCTTTGGGTACTGCATCTTGCTGGCACCTATAATGTGGTACTTTGGGTACTAAAATAAATATTGCAGGAGAACTTAAAATGAAAAGACCATTCGCAGAAGTACTTACCGTATTTATGACTGGAGGGGTAACCTCGGTTATTATCGCTTCACTGTTTACCAATGATCCACAGATTGCTTGTTTAGCATTTGTAGGCGGTGGTGCAGGGTTAGATGTGTTATACAAGTACGCTAAAAGCAAGGAATCCTAGTATGTGTGGAGTGCTGGGAGTATCTTTAGATGATGTAACATCTTATCAAGTTTCCCTTGTCCGCAGAGTTATGAAAGAGACTCAGATACGAGGAAAACATGCCTCAGGTGTGGCCTACCATAATGGTAAAAACTTAGTGTGCATAAAGCGTTCTTTGCCTATCAATGATTTGTCTAACAGTCTTCAATGGGAATCCATCGTATATGGTGGACATTTAAAGATGATTGCTCACGCAAGGTACAGCACTTCCGATATGGAGTTCCATCAACCTCTTGGTGACGAGAATATGTACATGGCACACAATGGTGTTATTACTCAAGAACCACCTGAGACTTGGAAGGAGACTTATGGTTACGATTTTAATACTCGCAATGACTCTGAGATTTTACTTCAGAAGCTCTCGAGAGAAGGTAAGACAAGTAGCGTTATATCTGGCCTCAGTGGGGCTAGTATTGCTGTTGTTACTATTAATAGCTCTGGCATTGTTAGCGGATATCGCAATAATCTTAGACCTTTATGGAAGACTCAGTTTTCTAATGGCTTCATACTTACCAGTACTAAAGACATTATGATCCGAGCATCTGAAGGAGTGTGGACACCTAAGAAGGTGAATCACGTTGGAAAAGGACAAGACTACCAAATTCGTAAATAGGAGAAATACTTATGGAAATCTATTATAAATATGTCACTGTTCGTGCTTACAAGAATCCCAAGAAAGGGCAGTATAGGGATGAAGAATGTATCGTAGATCAGGTAGATTCTGTGTTTAACATCAGACTGTCTGAAGAAGAGAACGTAGAGAAAGCAGAGAACGAGTATACGAAACTGTACTTAAAGAACCCTGACCACGAAGTTGTTGGTTCCATCAGCTCGATGTACGTAGGCAAGGAGGTCAAAGATGACGAAGTCGCAGATGCGCAGATTGAAGCTGAACTGTTTAAAGGCTCTGAGATCTGACACCTGTGAGGACTGTGGTAAGTCCGACAGGTTCGATATCTTAGAGTTCCATCACATAGTTCCTCGACACACCTCTGGCCGTTCAGGTTGGGAAGTCGTCAGAGACTGGAAGTGGGAATCTTTAAAAGAAGAGTACGACAGAGAGTGCGCTTTACTCTGTCCTAATTGTCACAAGATACGACATACCGAATTAGATGCTGAATATCGAGATGACAACATGAACTATAATTACCGACATATGACTTTAGAGGATATGTTGGAACAACTTGAGGAATAAATTATGAATATTGTAGAACGAATGATTGCAGTGCGTGAAGAGAAGTCAGGTAAGAAGTAGTCTGTTGCTTCTCGTGAGCGTTACTTGCGTGAAGGATTTAAAGTATTAGAAGCAGCATTAGGTGCTGTAAGTACTCACACTCTGGAGTCAGAGACTAACAAGCTTACTGTTAGCAATAACGTTGCTGGTATTGTCCGTGACCTCAAGCAACTCCACAAAGTAGAGGTGTTGTAATGGCTATTAAGAGTAATGTAAAGACCGTACTTAAAGTTGAGAAAGTTCCTATGGAAATTGAACGTATCAGTGCTGCTGCCGAAGGCATAGCTCGAGACATGGTTAACTCTGGAACAATGAGTTTTAAAGGAACTATCCTTAACACTTGTGTTAGTATTAGGTTCAGAGAAGATCAGGACTTTTGTGCTATTACTTTCCACACTGAGAGTGACGCAGTGGCTCCATCTTTTCACACTTATCGATTCAGGACTGAAGGATAATAACGCTTATGAGAAGAGCTTCACAACAAGAGATCGAGCAGTTGCTTGAGACTCTCCCAGTGGATGAGAAGAACACTAAGTTTGCCAAGGGCGCTCACAACTTGTGGGTCAGGTTCCACAACTACAGTAAGCACGACCCATTCGTATTAGAAGTATATGGACAGATTGTGGCAGTGTGTCATATCACCGTACTTAAAAACAAAGATTATGCGAACTTATACGAAATCTACACTATTCCTAGCAGTGAAGGCAAAGGTTACGCATCCACACTTTACTGGCAGATCATGGAACATATGGCTAATAGCTATTCTGGAATCCGCTTAAAAATGTCTTGCACACCTTCCAGTATAGGGTGGCACTACCGCAACGGCATCATCGGATACGGTGTTGACCCAAGTGGCAGTATACGTGTAGACATGCCTATCGAACCTACTAAAGAGATGCAACTCGCACTCAGAGAAGGGTGGAAGACAAACCCAGAGTATGTCTTACCTCCTGCTAAGAGCTTAGAGAAGCTTTTAAAAGAAAACCCGAGCTTTGGTGTCAAGAAGTCTGCTCAAGTTAAGCAGAGTATTGATACTATGGGAGAGTACTATCTGCGGGAATCTCTGTAGACCTACATTAAAACACTGTATTATGATACAATACAAAACCCAAACTAATCTATGAGGATACATAAAAATGAACTTATTTAAATTAACACCAGTAGCATTACTACTATCTACTTTCGCAATGTCTGCTTACGCTACTACAGATACTACTGAAACAGAAGTAGCTGATGCAGCATTTACTACAGGAACATCCCAAAGAACTGCTGACTTTGTAGGTAGCACTAATAATGCAACAGACGGTTGCAGCTTTGCCACTGTAGAAGATGGCACAATGCAATTCGTAGTTCAAAGTGCAACAACTGGTCGTTGGGATATTACCAGTCGTCCATACGCTGTAATTAACCACAAAGGTGCGGTCTCCATCACTGTTTCTGCTGGATCTCTGTTAAACGCTGATGACGAAGAGCCTGCGTATACAGTTACTACTATGAACTATCAGCACACAAGTGCGATCCCTACACCAGTACTTGGTACTCCTTCTGGAGACAACATGTCGACTGTAATAAATCTGCGCGCTGATGCAGCTGTCAATGTTGAGAAAGATTCAATCTCGATTACTGGTATCAATACACAGATGGTCGTTCCTACTCGTATATTTCTCGGTGGACAACTCGAGACTGTGCTTAAGACAGGTACCCATGGCGGTATAGATCTAGATGAACATCAAGGCACTACGTCAAATAGCATTTCTACTTTCTTCGAACCTGGAGATCACAAGTTAGTAAACACAATTACCTGTACGCAAGGATAATGTAATGAAATCAATAATGATAACTACTTTAATTTTACTGTCAGTTTCGTTATCGAGCATTGCATCCGCTCACTCTATGTTGCCAGTTGGCAATGTAGACTGGGCAGTTGGTGGAGATTTCCACTTAAAAACGTACACACTGGAGAATAAGTTTAATTATCCAGCGGTATTTAAAGTAGAGGTATTCAATAAAGACTGGACTCCAGCCACTGGTTGGGAAGTAAAAAAGGACAGATTTAAGTTGTTACCTAAGAGTAAAGCCAATTTACGTTTTAAATTTATCATGGAATCCCCCCAACGCAAGCTTATCGTTTGTTCTTCACTAGCAGAAATAGGAGTTAAAAATGAAAAAAGTACTCAAATTAGCCGTGTATGTTCTCGCCTTATCATCAATAGCCGCAACAGTTTCAGCGAATAGTTATAACGTACGTTCACAGAACGGAACCAGTTGTTCTCAGAATGACAATTCAGAAGGCAGTTCAGTGTCTACAGAAGTTCAACATAATACTGTCACTCTGGCCAGTAAAGTAATTGTCCGTTACACTTATAAGTTCGGTAATAAAGACGTTGAGAAAGTAGATTGTAATCGACTTTTTAACATTAACGTTGCTAATCAACAGCTTCAGTTAGAAAAGGCACAAATGGAAGTAGAACTTCTTAAGTTGCAGATCGCTGCAGCTAAGTCTCCATCTGAAACAGAAGAATTAAACTTCGATGGTGGCGACGACTGGTAAAAACAAACTACACAAGGAGTGTATATGTTAAACAATAAAAAATGGTTATCAATTCTTTTAACTACTTCAGCTGTATTGATGTTTATGAGTACCTCAGTTAAATCTGACGAACTCTATGTCGAAGAAGAACCGTACCACAATACTCACTTGACTCTGTCAAAAATATTAAAAGATGTATATGTGTTATCAGGTTCAGTCGGAGAAGGAGATTGTGATAGAATCTCTCCCCTTTTCCCAGCTGAAGACCATTTTACTGTAATTTTAGAAAGTCCAGGAGGTTCTTTGATAGAAGGAATGTGTCTATCTAAGGCTTTAAAAGATCTCGATGTCACTACTGTGGTTCGAGAGCATTCTCTTATTTCCAAAGACGGAAAGGTGTTGTACAATGCAGGTCATAATACAGCGGTATCAGACAGCTTAGAAAAAGCTGGAGAACCTCGAGTAGTCATATGTGCATCTGCATGTTCTCTCTTATTCTTAGGTGGAGACAACAGAATGCTTTTAGGTACTGTGTACTTAGGTATACATAGTCCCAAATCAAGCACTCATTTGCAATCCCCTGCAGAAGTAGAAGCAGCGGCATTCGCTGTTGCAGCCAGTCTTTTGAAGTTCTTAAAGTATGACTTGCTTGTAGATGGAGACGACTTACGCAGATTTTTCATAACAGTCCCAGCGGCTACTATGTACTATCTTAATCCTGTACATTTTAAACAAGCACCTTGGTTAATACCGTTAGCTACACTTTATGTAGATTTCTTTGGATTTAATTCTAATCCACCAAGAGAGAGAGTTGAACAAGGAGATAACTAATATGTTAGAATCATTCTTTTTAAGCAGACGGTACGGCCCTTACGCTTGGGCAATGGGTTTTGTTATATGTACTATATCTTGGTATTCAGTAGAGCTATCGATAGCTCTTAACCAATGGAACCGTGAGATATACGACACTTTGCAAGAGCTCAACGAAGAGCGATTTTGGGAGCTTCTTCTAAGTTGGGACTGGGATGTTCTTCAATCTTTTATAACTTTAGAGAAAGACGCTGTCACAGACAAGGTGATTGTACCTTCACTGGTTCAATATATTGTATTCTTTATTCCCATAGCTGTTTACTTTACATGGCAGACTCAACGCTACTTATTTAAGTGGAGACAAGCCAACACAGAGTATTACGTAAAGCGTTGGGAGAACTGTCCAACTCAGATAGAAGGAGCTAGTCAGCGCATACAAGAGGACTTGCAGAAGTTCGGCAAGACTCTCGAAGGTTTGTTCATAAACGCTCTTAAGTCTATTTTGACACTCATAGCGTTCATCCCTATCCTTTGGACTCTTTCGGAAGGTCTGCCCATTTATAATGGACAGTTTATTCCAGGGTTCTTAGTTTGGATTGCATTAGCAATGTCTCTGGGTGGAACCGTCATATCTATTATCGTAGCTTGGAAGCTGCCAACTCTTGAGTTTAATAACCAAGTTGTTGAAGCCAGATTCCGTAAGCAGCTCGTGTTAGGTGAAGACGATATGAAGCAACGTATGGTTGACGACCTGTTCCCCATGTTCGATAACGTTCGTAGAAATTACTACAGACTGTTTAACTGGTACACAGGCCTGTCTATTTGGCAGACTGCATTCGGTATCCTGTTAGGCAACGTAGCCTTAATCGCTTTAGCTCCTGCATTCTTTTCGGAGTTAATCACCTTAGGCGTATTCTTCCAAGTTCTAAATGCTTTTGGTAGAGTAGAAAGCAGTATGACTTTCTTTGTAGACTCTTGGTCTGTAATAGTAGATTTCATGTCTGTTGTTAAGCGACTTCGCCAATTTAACATAGCACTTGATGAAGGTGATAAGGAGAAATAATATGACAGTATTTAAAAGATGGTTTTTAATGCTCGCAGTCGTAGCTGTATCTGTAGTGGCTTTATTCCACTTCGGTGTGGCTCAGGACATTTATCAAACCGACATCAGTAAGTTGTCTCTAGTTATCTTTGGGTTGTACCTCATTGGTACAGCTCTTGCTGGATTCAGTTCTTACAGAGTTGGTACTCATAAGACTCTTACCCACAACACTGAGCAAAGACTGTACATAGGTTGGTTTCTTTCGGAAGCAATGATGGTACTAGGATTAGCAGGTACTGTTATCGGATTTATCGTACTGTTCAAGGGCAACTTCGACAATGTGTCGTTTGATAACCCAGAAACAATAAAAGGCATTATCATTGCAATCGCCTCAGGAATGGGTGTAGCTTTATATACGACTTTGGTCGGAATATTCTGCAGCCTGTTGTTGAAAATGCAGTTGGTAAGTATAGAGGTAGCTATCGATGAACAACCAAAAGTTTAAATCGAACACTGCGTTTACAGACTTACTGTTCTTAATGTTGTGCGGAGTGACGACACTGTTTGTGTTATCATTCCTACTCATTAATCCTATATCTAAAACAGAAGACATACCTTCTCCAGCTCAGTACTTAATAACTATGGAGTATGATAAGGAATCTGATGACGACTTAGACCTGTGGATACAAAGCCCAAGTGGTAAAATTGTTTACTACGGCAGCAGAGGCAACGGGTTCATGAATCTAGAAAGAGATGACTTAGGAAGAACAAGTGACTGCATAACTACAAAGAATGGCGTTTCTAAATGCATAAGAATAAACCGAGAAGTGATAACTCTTAGGGGCACAGAAGAAGGTGAGTACAGAGTTCAGATGAGAGTGTACTCTCAGAAGCTTAACTCTCCTACTGGAAACCCTGTACATTTTGAAGTACTTGGGGTCAATCCTTACGAAGTTCTTTGGGCAAGAGACCTTGAATACGAACAGACTAATCAAAGAATTAGTGTAGTAAGGTTTACTGTAGAAGATGGAGACGTTGTATCTTTTTCAGAGTTAGATTTTAGTTTTGACCTTAGAAGACCAACCCCATCAGGAGGTGCAAGACCATGACAGACTTTATATTGTACTTAACACTGGGAGTGTTCGTTGCTCTCGGTGTAGTAGTATCTTTAGTGGTGCTTTACCCACCTAAGAGAGTAGGCTTCAGTCTGCTACTCATTGCATCTGTGGTTTCTGCCCCTCTATTCCTTTATCAACCCATATTGGGTTCTTTAGGCTATTCAGTAAAGCTAAACACCAGCCTTGATGCAAAGTATATAAGTCACAGAGTATCTCCAGACAGGATTTGGATATACATCTGGATTTATGATCGCAGTGCAGAAGAGCCTAGAGCTTACCGTGTTCCTTTCTCTAAGGAAACTGAGGAGGAGCTAGAGGATGCAAAGAAAGACCAAGAACGTGGCATACCACAGAGAGTTACTTCAGGTAATATTACTCCAGAAGGAACTGACTTTGCGTATGGAACTATAAAATCAGAGCCATTGCCATCAGGCGCAGTAGCTAAATAAATTAACAAAACAAGGAGTTCTCATTATGAACAAATTACTATTATCAGTATTAACCGCTATCGTAATCGGAAGCATGAGCATGTCATCAATGGCTGGCCCATCGCATTATACTCAGGCTGAACTTGCTCAGTGGCAAAAGAATGAACTACAAAACAATCTTAACCCTCATCTTTAACTTAAACTGGAGTTCTCATTATGACTAAATCACTGTTAGTAGGTCTATCAGCTATCGTAATCGGCAGCATAAGTATGTCAGCAGTTGCAGTGCCTCAGTCAGTTTACACAGGCCCACAGTGGGCTTATGAGATGACAGATCAGGAACGTGAGTCACAGTTGGCTCATGCCTTTATTGAAGGTAATCCAACTACAGTTGTGCAAAAGCAAATTGCATCCTTAACTGGTGGCAAAGAAGTAACAGGTACTATCTACAATACTGATGGCACTGTTAACATTAAGCGTACAGCACAAATGTTAGTTAAGACTAACGGTAAAGACCCAGAAGTTGAAGCTGCCAAACGCAAGGTCGAACGATTTGCTTTAGCAGTAGAACTGGCTTATGCTCATTACACTGCTTTGGCAAATGAACACTATCAGACTCAATCAGATTATTCAGATGCATCTAAATTGGCTTATGATATTTTTACTAGGGCAATGGAAAATCCTACTACTAATGATGTCCAACAATGGCGTGACGAAGATTATCTTCCTCGTATTGTTGGTCAGAGCCAAGAAGAGTACGAGCATTACATAAGAGAATCTATACGAGCACAGCTTGCTGAGGAGGATTTTGCGCGGTACCTAGAAGATAGCTCAGCACATTATGCAACTATGAATAGGATAGATCAAGATATTGAGGATGCTTTGGATACTATTAGATCTCTTGTAGGTGACGCAGGATGATAAGGTTATAAACCTGAACTGTTTCAACTGAACTTAAACTTAATTGAGGATAATTACTATGATTAAATTAACACTAATAACATCTGCTATCATCATTGCAGGACTTACGGCTAACACCGTTAATGCATCTTATGTAATGACAGATCAGGAACGTGAGTCTCAGTTGGCTCATGCCTTTATAGAAGGTAACCCCACTACTAAGGTGCAGAAGCAGATTGCAGCCTTAACTAATGGCAAGGAAATCACTGGCACCATCTACAAGTCGGATGGTTCTGTTGACGTTAAGCGTACAGCACAGATGTTAGTCAAGACCAATGGCAAAGACCCTTATGTTGAAATGGCAAAACGTGAAGCAGCAGCGGCAGCAGCGGCAGCAGAGTTGGTTCGGTTAAATGAGATTGCTCGGTTAAATCGCATTCAAGTCTTAAAAGCCACTATTGGACAGATTACTGAAGACTACATTGTTTTAGTAGGTCAGTTCACTACTGCTACTACACAAGTTAGTGACATTGAGCAAACCATTTTAGACATTAATGAGAGAATTGCAACAGCTACTAATTCAATTAGGCTGTTGCAAGTCGAAATCAACGAGGCTACCGCTTCTCTTAACAACGGTGGTACTACACTTCAGATGGAAGCGTATCAAGCCACCATCGATCATGCGGGAGATTGGCTAAATGAAAATACTAATGACCTTAACACGGCTAATGCTGAGCGGACTACTCAGAATAATCTGTTAGATGCTGCGAAATCTACTAAGGCTGGTTTAGATGCGTCCCTCCGAGATAACTGTGATGACTATGAGCGTGCTCGCGAGTCACTGCGTAATAATGGGGGTTATCTCCCATACGAAGAAACCTAGAGTAACCAACCTCGGCACAGCAATGTGTCGGGGTTTTTATTTAACTTGAAAAGGAGTAGTTCATGGACAGGATTAGATTGTTTAAGAAGTTCTATGTTAATAGCTCCAATCACAAAGATGTAGACCCTAACGTCTGGATGCTAAACTATATTATAGATCGTATGGAGATGAACCAACAACAAGTGTTGTGGCTTTGTTTCCTTAACGCAGTCACTTATCATGCTCCTACCGCTTTGGTCATCTGGAATGAATTCCCAGACCTTGAGTGCGCAGGTATTGAGAGATTAACGGAGTGGTGGACAAAGGAAACACAGATTCGTCTACCTTTCCAGTCAGATAAACTGAAGCAACGTAGACATCTGCCTGAGACTGTAGCATCCTACAAGGCAATGGTGGGCAAAGACCAGAAGGCATACTTCGACGGCCTACTTAACAGCTCTCCAGAACAGAACTTCGAGATATTGTGGACAGAGGCTTTCAAACCTATCCGCCACTTTGGTCGGTTCTCTGTATGGAACTGGGCACAGACTTTGTCACAGGTTGCAGGTTACGACATCAAACCAACTACCTTATTCTTAGGAGACAAAAACGCAGAGTCCATTACACATGGTGCTTGCTGGGTGCTTGGTAAAGAAAAGGAATGGGCGTACAAGAATCGATGGAAAGATGAGTCGGGCAAGAAGCACAAGGATGTTCATAAGTTCTCGGAAGATGAAAAGACTTACCTCGAAACGGGAATCAGGTCTGTCATGGAAGAGATCAAAACAGAACACCCAGACATACTGGTAGACGCTTTTAACGTTGAAACTGTTATGTGTGCGTTCAAGAAGCTATTCAGGCAAAGAGACTCACGGTATGTAGGCTACTACCTCGATAGACAGAGCCTAGACATCGATAAGACTACACTCGGCCATTGGGTTGGGGTTGATTGGATGCTTCTCTGGGACGCTCGTACGGAGCTTCTACAGAAGGAATGGCTTAACTCTTGTATTGATAAAGATAAATTTAAACTCACTGTTGAGGAGAAGATCGCATGAAGAATTACATTGGTATCTTAGGCAGCTGTGCTACAGGTAAGTCCACACGGCTTAATATGTTTGTTGAGTATTTGGACAATGTGGCAAAGGTTCCTTACGAGAATCACGACTATACGTTTGTGAAGAAAGATAAGATGATTACTATCCCTAATGCTGGACGTGCTTACGCTAACGGAGTTTATGTCGTTGGTAACAAAACCAAAGCTGGCAACTGGGTTGGTGCAGATTACACATTTGGTAAGCTTGGTGACAAACTGTCTATCTACGATTTTTTAGAATCAGTAACAGAGACTCACGAAACTTTTATTGTTGAAGGTTACTTTGCAGTAGGTGGTGGATTTCTTCGACCAGATGCGTTGTCTCACATGTTTGATTCAGTTTCTCAGTACTATTTTCTTTACGATACACTGGCTCAATACGTTGAGAGAACTGAAGGTCGAACAGGTGTAACTTGGGAAGAACGTGGAAAAGATGCAGAGAAATCAGCAGGTTGGAAGTCTAACCAAAGCTTCACTTCTGGTATGAAAAAAGCCATAGCAGGGTGTCGTCCAGATGATAAGATTGTAAAAGTAGACTATACTAAAAATAAATATTTCTTTGTAAATGAATTTAAGGACTTTGTATGAGCAACAAAAGGTTGCCCATTTCGGGCTTCTCTAACTACTGTATTGATGTCTCTAACCATCGGATTTACAACAAGCATGGCAACTTGATCAAGCCCATGTTGGACTCAAAAGGTCGAAGTTGTGTCCGAATGGTTAACGATGAGGGTAAACGCAAAACTCTGGTCTTGGCCACGATAACGAGGAAGTTGGGAGGAATACGCTCTGAACGAGAGGAGAACACGGTAACAATGCTTAAGTGTTATTACCATTTAATAAACTGTATTTCCAATCTAAAGAGTGAAGAGTACTGGATTAACATGATGGTTAACAGTAATCCTCACATTGATTTAGAAGAAATTAAACATTTTCTTGAGAGTATGCGTCCTAACAAAAGGATGCCGTAAACTCTCAAAACACTGTATTATGAATAGATAACAAGAGGTCACGATTTGATTTTATATATTTACTATTCATGCTAGAGCTATGCCCAAGGGGAAACTCTAGTAATTGTAAGCATCTATCAGCCTGTTCTAAGTAGGGAAATATCGTCTTGGTTAAATTCCTCGACATACTGCCAATGGGGTAGCGAGCTTGCTTATTCTCGGTTCGAGGTCATCCGATTATGTACGAAAAACCTCTCCTAATTTAAAAAGGATAGCTATACTGGCTGTCTTAATAAAACAATAAGACACTAAAAAGGTGCTATTATGAAGACTAATCATTACAAAAAAGATAATACTAACTATGCTTTTTATATCCAGAATGGAGAAATGAAGCAGGTTGTAGAAAATATTACAGACCCTGCTCCAACTATTTTCGAAGACACTGAGAATGTTGAAGTTAGATTTAATGTTGTTATAGAAGATAACGACAGCTTTATGAAGTACCATGCACTTGACAAATTTATTGGGAAGCCTATCTCTGTTGGAGTAATGTATGGCAACGGTATAGAGATTAAGTCTTCATTCACTGTAACCGAATACGAACGTAGGTTTGGAAGTGGCAAAGGCCCAATCATTACCCATGTATTCAAAGGCACTAAGCTGTAATATATAAAATATTTATAAAGAGGATACAATCATGAGTATTGAGTATAGAGGGGAAATCTTTTCTGGTTACAATAAACCCAAGCGTACTCCTGATCATCCCACTAAGTCTCACGTAGTGTTGGCCATGGAAGTTAAGAAAGGTGGTGGTGGTGGATCTACTGTAAAAATGATTCGATTTGGAGAGCAAGGCGCATCAACTGCTGGCAAACCCAAAGAAGGTGAATCTAAAGCAATGAAGGCTAAGCGTGCATCGTTTAAGGCTAGACATGGTAAAAATATAGCAAAAGGCAAGATGTCTGCGGCTTACTGGTCTGACAAAGTTAAATGGTAAACGATAGTTAGAAAATAAAAATAAGGAATAACTCTCATGTTTACATCAGATCAGATTAGTATATTAGAAGAAAAAGTAGTATTTAACAGCAATAGTGAAATCACTTTTAACGGGAATATAAGCGTAATGAGTGGCGAAGTTAGGTCAATGAACGGTACTATTTCTTCAATGTTCGGCAATGTAAGAAGAACTCTGAATGGGAATGTAGCAGTAATGTACGGAAACGTGGTTGGAGAATCTGGGGAACTAGGATCTTTTTACCCTCCTCCTCCAGAGTTGAGTAATCCATTATCAGAAAACACAGAAGGATTATTTGAACTCTTCACGGAACAACAGCGTACGATGTTAGGAACAATGTTTTCTTTTGGATCTAAAAACCAAATTTTTATTAACGGAAACATACGCATAGTAAACGGCAACATACGAGAAATGTTTGGAACTGTAGGAGACATGTACGGAAACGTAACTAAACTATTGTTCGGTGACGTGAGAGATATGAATGGTAGAATTCTATCAGTTCAGAGAAGAGAAGCTGTATACGGATTTGAAAACGGATTTGAAGAAGAGCTAGCAGTAGTTAATAAGCCTTTAGTAAGAACTGCAGAACAGATGAAAAATTTAGAATCTAGATCTATCGATAATGA
>Ga0115008_10002252_pt1 | contig 15975 bp, 21 predicted proteins | sample FraStrMetagenome_FD_87164 | JGI IMG/M metagenome (GOLD analysis project Ga0115008, IMG submission 87164) | Marine eukaryotic phytoplankton communities from Arctic Ocean - Fram Strait ARC3M Metagenome | ecosystem: Environmental > Aquatic > Marine > Oceanic | place: Fram Strait | collected...
CCACGTAAGTTCCTTATGCGAACGCTTGCAATTTCCCAACATTTTGCACTTTCATATTTTGCACTCTCGCAACCGAAATCCATGATCTACACATCGAAGAAAAACACCACAGACGCTTCATCCATATTCATATATATTATACGAGAGTTGCCGGGAACGAAGTAACACGTAATTCGGGAAATCGCGGAATTTTTACACAGTTGCGAGAAAACTGTTTACCTTTTCTATCTGCACCTCTCTGCATATTTGTTAGACTCACATTCCGAGTAACCTAAAATTATTCTGTTCCAAACATTCGAAACACCATTGCTCGGTTCATCATTATGAAACTTCACACAGCAGCAGCCTACCTCGCCATCCTCACACAATCTGTGAACGCCTTCGTTCCGGTGAATCAGCAGACATTTGGAGTGGTGACTTCTTCCAACGCTGCTTCTGTTTCAGCTGCTCCTGTTGTTGTTGTTGCTGCTGCTGCTGCCTCACGTTTGTTTTCTACCGTCGTGGAACCCATCGCTAAAGTGGATTCGACCAAAGATACTGCGGAAGCATCTGCCACGAGTGACATCAGCGAATCGGAAGTTCGTGCCCTATTTACGAAATGGAACAAGGCCTTGGCGACTGGAGATTCTGCTACCGTGGCGAAATGTTACACTTCGTCCCCGGTCCTTCTGCCGACTGTGAAGGATGATCCTCGTACCGATTTTGATACCGTCAAGGATTACTTTGATGCCTTTTTGCTGAAGGAACCGCAGGGTGAGATTATTGAGGGATACATCAATATTGGTGAAGGATGGGCCAGTGATGTGGGTATTTATGAGTTTACCATGGGAGCTACCGGTGATAAGGTGAAGGCCCGTTACTCGTATGTGTACGTGCAGGAAGATGGGGAGTGGAAGATTCAGCATCATCATTCGAGTGTCATGCCAGAGGGTATTCCTGCGGCTCAGCCTATTACGGAGGATGAAGTGCGTGGTTTGTTCAGTCTCTGGAATGATGCCTTGGCTACTTTGAAGCCACGTGAGGTTGCCATGCGTTATGCCGAGAAGGGAGTGTTGCTTCCTACTGTAAGTGATGTCCCTCGTACTGACTTTAACAGTATTCAGGATTACTTCGAGAACTTTTTGAAGAATAAGCCTCAGGGAGAGATTTTGGAGAGCAATGTTATGATTGGACACAACTTTGCTCAGGACTGCGGTGAGTTTTATAGTTTTTTAATTTTTCATAATTTCGATGAACTCGCTAATCGAAATCGTGTCATCTACAGGTATCTATGAATTCACCATGGGTACTACCGGTGCCAAAGTGAAAGGACGTTATTCTTTTATTTACGTATACGAAGACGACGAATGGAAGATTGCTCACCACCACTCCAGTGTTATGCCCGAGGGTATTGTCAAGCCCGAGCCTATCACCAAGGATGAGATTCGCAGCTTATTTGGCCTCTGGAACGATGCCTTGGCTACCGAAGATCCCAAGAAGGTTGCTGATCGTTACTCAAAGCGTGGTGTTTTGCTCCCAACTGTCAGCGATATTCCTCGCACTGACTACCCTAAGATTGTTGACTACTTCAAGCACTTCCTTAAGCTCAAGCCCCAGGGTGAAATCCTTGAGGGTAACATCATGATTGGTGCTAACTGGGCCCAGGATGCTGGTATCTACGAATTCACCATGGGAACAACCGGTGCCAAGGTGAAGGGTCGTTACACATACGTGTACGTGTTCGAAGATGGTGAATGGAAGATCTCTCAGCATCATTCCAGTGTGATGCCCGAGGCCAACAAGGCTGCTCCCATGACGGAGGAACGTGCTCGCAACCTCTTCCAGCTGTGGAACATGGCACTTGCCACTGAGGATCCTGACGCTGTTACTGCCCGTTACTCAAAGAACGCCGTCTTGCTTCCCACTGTAAGTGATGTTCCACGCACCACTCCTGAGCTCATCAATGACTACTTTGTTGGTTTCTTGGAGAAGAAGCCTCAGGGAGAAATTCTTGAGAGTACCATTCACATGGGTCACAACTGGTGCCAAGACATGGGAATTTATGAATTCACAATGGGAGCCACTGGAGATAAGGTGAAGGGAAGATACTCGTTCGTCTACGTCTTCGAGGATGGACAGTGGAAGATTGCCCACCACCACTCTTCTGTAATGCCTGAGGGAATTCTTGGCCCTAACTAAATTTTGAAGGATTAAATTAGTCACTTGTTGAGTGGATAAGTGAAATGGATGATAAGGATATGTATAGTAAATGCTAGAAGTGGCACTTAAATTTAGAACGGATGATAAGTGCTACCTGTGTATTATTTGAATTTTGTAATTTTTTTAGTTTATGGTGTACTAAGTATGTTAGATAAAAATCTATTGTTCGCGGCAATGATGGGGATGTAGTTGTTCCGTTCAGTTTTCTACATCTTCTTTTCATGAATGTATATTGAATCATGAACGTCGACTGTAAATCGCGAAAAGCTCACGGTTGGCGAACCGGCAATAGCTGAGACAACGTCAAACCCATCGATTGATTCAATCTCTGACAGTAGATAAGAAAACTGTGAAAGCCTCTGAGCTGAAGTTATCGTTGTCAAATCGTTTTCCTCTTCAAAACCGGCCTTACTAAACTCCCAAACACATTTATTGCCAATGTATTCAGCTTGCTTTCTTGCGAAGAGACTCACTCCCGACATTGCAGATGCCACGTCGATGAAAACATTCAAAAATTGCACATTTTCATTTTGAACAATGATTGCCAACTCAGCAAGTGCATGGCCACCCGGATAGTTTTTCGTCGATATGAATAGAAATAAAGTAGATCCTAGCTGAGTAACGAATATTGAGGAGAGACTCCCTAAGAGCAATAACCCTTGAAAAATGTTCCTCTTGTTGAAATATCCTGATTGAGAAGCTCCATCAAAATATTTATGAAATGACTTATCAATACTAGTAATTCCAATCGCAGCAATTAAATTTACCACTGACAGCACGGGAAACATGAACCGCATTTCTTTATGTGGTAGAAAAGAATAAAGAGAAACGTAGCCGAAAACTATCAAGAGCAATGGGACTTGAACGCTTTCATCCCACAACTTCACTTTCTTTTCTACCTTGGACAATTTTTTGACTGCGAACATTGTAGAATGCCAGATGCTCGGCAGAAGGAGAATTGATGTACCCAGAAGGGCGCGGGGAAATGCTCTCGTTATATACCAATGCCAGGGCGACGTTCCCCAATCAGATGACTTATTTTCTACAGTGTTGTAGAATAAAACATGACCCTCCGCCCACATAATATTACTATCGCCAAATCTATTACCCCATAATATCGAGTCCAACGGCACACAAATTATAAGTCCCAAAATCCCATATAGAAACCCTGTACGTATGGCATATAACCAAGTCATTTCATTTGTTACATATAGCATCACTACACCCACTACAAAAATCAATAGAATAACGTCACATCGAAAGATAGTTGCTGTAAGAACCAAGATACCACAACACTGATATGGCCTATCGTGTAACCATCTAGAAAAAGCAAGCGCACACAATCCAAGAGCGAACGTATTTGGCAGCGTACGCGTGGAATAGAACGGAATATGAAATTGAACAGCACTGATGACTAGAAAGTAAACACCCATCCGAACATCTTTCCACTTGACACTCGCTGCATAAGCCAGCAAGTAGAAGCAATACACATTGAATACTCCAAGCACAAAACGAGCAATCATTTGAATATGTAAGGGCTGAACTTCCATAAACAATACACTTTGCATTAAAACAACAATTCCTTTGGTCACCAACGCCAACCAAAACGCCCCCACGAACGTTCGCGGGACAACACCAGGATATCGAACGTGATCAAACTGTTGCAGAGTTTCTGTAATGAAATTGCTACTGATACTGCAGGAATATATATCCTTTGAAAACGAAAATACATGATAGTAAAAATCATGAATGGCTTGGATGTGAAAGCTTTCCTCCACTTTGGTGTATGGACAGGCAATTAATGCGATGGTTGTCGTTGTGAGCAGAAATATCGCTGCTATTCGGATGGGATTGGCATGGATACGGATATGGATGCTTGCTTCGGTGCTAGTGTGCAACATAGATCTACTCCATTGATGATAGGTAGGATGGTAACAAATGGTATTATTTGTTTGTATTATTAGATAAGATACGTACGTATATTACTCGTAGAAGAGAGGATTGTACGAGTACATGTATTTATGAGAGATTGGTGTAAAGGGTAAAGGTGCCAGGTGCCATGCCATGGGAATCTATGTTCGTAATCCGAACCGGAGATTTCTCAAAGTTCGCATAAGATTCTCTCGGTCCAATGACATATCTGTTACCACTTACTACTCCCACGGATACATCCGCTATCTCTCTCTCCCTCTCGCTCTCTCTGTATGAAAGCTCTCTATCACACGTGCACATTCCAACCTATATACACACACAAACACACACTCACACACAATTGACCTGCTCTACTACAAACAAGCAGTAATTGCAAACGGTGGACAGAACAACTATGCAGATTTTCGTAAAGACTCTCACAGGTGAGTATGCCTGCTTGCTTGATATCCAATCCTATCCAATCCATTACAAGAGCTCATTTGAATTAGAACTGTTTGTATGATGTACCACTGCTACTTCATTTCTACACATGAATGGATCATTCCAACCATCCACATCGCTATGTTTTCGTGTGGTCATCACGTACCAATGCGGAATCTCCCATCTGGACTCTGATTTGTCGCATCGTATGTTCCATGTCTGGGACGCATCGCGTAATGCATTACCAATTGCAATGATGATATTATTATTCATCATCATAATAATAAATATTATGTAACAGGTAAGACCATCACGCTCGATGTTGAGCCATCGGACACGATCGATAATGTCAAGGCTAAGATTCAGGACAAGGAGGGAATCCCACCCGATCAACAGCGTTTGATCTTTGCTGGAAAGCAGTTGGAGGACGGACGTACTTTGAGCGATTACAATATTCAGAAGGAGTCGACCTTGCATTTGGTATTGCGTCTTCGTGGAGGTGGTAAGAAGCGTAAGAAGAAGGTTTTCACCAAGCCTAAGAAGGTTAAGCGTGTGCATAAGACCATTTCTCTTCATACGCTGAAATACTACCGTGTAGAAGATGGTGGTAAGGTAGTTCGTCTTCGAAAGTACAGTCCCGTGGCTGGAATTGGATGCTTCATGGCCCAGCATCACGATCGTTATTACTGTGGAAAGACGGGTACCACATATAAGTATGATGATATGAAGGAGTAAGTGAAGATGGTAAATTAGAGTAAAATTTAACGTTGGATCATTTTGTGGTTGTGGCGTTGTACAGATGTTTGTAGTACCAAATAAGTAGGATTAGGGTTCGATAGTGTGGAATGTTTCACCAATGGATTTACATTTTACACATTTCGTTGAGTTAACGGAATCATGAGATGATCAAGACTAAGTAAAAATTGCAAAAAGGATCATGTTCATTGTTTATATGTGCCTTCTTTATTTAGGCATGATAGATATTTTTCGAATGAATGCAAATAGATACATGTAATCCACAATCTTTGAAGGTCCGTCAACGTCACAGGCGACATAGTGATTCAGATGTAAGGTCGTCGAAAGTTAAAAGGAAGCTCAAGAATTCTCGCACGTCATCGGATAGCTTTAGTTCGTCCAAATGCAAAGATGACACGTCCGAAAAAGTATTTAGTGATCGAGTGAATAAGAACTATAGGAGAGTTCTGCTTGACAAAGATATCCAAACAACAAAGAGAAAAACTTCTGACGATCAAACTTTACACAATTCGAATCAATCTCCTTTTTCTGGACTAAAGACTAAAACAAAGAAATTGATAAATGAGTTCCGGAAGAGAGCACTAAGACAACATTACGTATACGTCCATTTGGACGATGGGAGTGTGGCTGCAGATACTGTCAAGGCTCTTGGTCTAGAGCAGAAGCATTTAAAAAAGCTAAAATTGAAATTCGACAAGATCGATATTGATCATTCGGGTACAATCGAAGCAGCGGAATTCTTCAGCATGTTCAACGAAGAACCAAGCCCTTTCACAAAATCTTTATTTTCATTCTTAGATTTAAATAATTCAGGATATATTGACTTCGACGAGTTTGTGAGAGTATGCGGACGATACTGCATGTATACAAAACACGAAATCCTCAGGTTTTGGTTTGATTGCTACGACGAAGATGGTTCTGGCGCTATTGACGAAGACGAATTCGTTGAATTATGCCGCGCAGTCAATAATAAATCCCCAATGTTTCCTGGAAACTTTGCTCAGGTAATTTTAAGTGAAATCGTTATTGTACCATTTGCTGCAATTAATTTATATTTAACGCTTGAAAAGGCACTTTCTATGTTCGACATAAACGAAGATGGTTTGATAGGTGACTGCAAATAATATTGATCTTTGAATTAAACAAAACATCAATCTCTAACATTTCTTCCTCTGTGAAAAAGATTTTCAAGAATTTATTGAGTTACACAAGCGCTTTCCACTCATATTGTATCCAGCGTTCAGGTTTCAAGAAACCATGCAAAAACTAACTCTTGGGGAACAAGGATGGACTGAAATTACAGAAAGAATATACGTTGCAAAACAGAAAAAATCCATTGAAAAAAAGAAGCGAATCCGAAGAAAGTTTCGAAAAGTTAGAGCCGATGTAACTGCGACGATCTTGGGCAAAAGAAAACAGCTTAAAGTTGCTCCACTCTCTGTTCTTGAGGAGAAGACTGTCGGGGATTCCTGCCAACCCGATGTAGAGTTGTTCGAAAAACTAAAACAAGGCGACAGACAACGCTTACTTGATCGTAAACAATCAAATGTATAAATAACGCGGAAATAATTGTGGTACTATCTCAGTAAACCATTTCTACTTCGAAAAAAGCGACTCTACAAAATTACACAATAATATAAAACCTTTTGAAGTTAGGACTATTCTAAATATCTAAACATACGTTAACGAATGTCTATCACTTCGTCGTCCAACAGAACTGTCTAAATGTCCTCTATTGCAACAGCTGATGTTCAATAAATTCGCTGTCTCCTCATAATTGTCATGAGGGAATGCACCCAGCGCCTCGGGTACTTCAAGAGCAACTACGTATTTGCCTCCTCACCATAAATAATTACGCGAGGGAATGTATTTTACATTTTCTTCTTAATTAATTTTCCGGGATCAAACCGTTTGTCTTATTGTAATCTTTGAAAGTGTCCTGTAGAAAGAGACGTCCTTCGTGAAACAATGTAAGACTAATGATACCCTTAAAAATACCGATTCCCTGACCACGGAATACACCTCTCAAACCGAACTGGGCACTATCGGCAACCATCTCTTTTATGGCAGCAACAACACTTATACTACTACCGGATATTTTGTTTGTCTGCATAATAACTTCTAAACGAGACAGCGGATTTGTCACAAAAACATAAATGGGAGTGACGCAAGCAGAGGCAACAAGACCCGTTAATGATCTTCCAAGACCAGTCTTTTCTCCCAACTCCTTTTGGATGTACTTCTGAAGCTTTGGCTGACCGACAAGACCAAGTAGTGCACTTGCTAATGAGTGACCCATGAGCGGTATGGTACCACGGAAAAGAGGTGCAAAGTTTTTGGCGGCTGATTCCTTGAGAATTTCGGAGATGGGCTTCACAGCGCCAGTCTGCTTGAAATACGCACGTTGTTGTTTCTCAATCATTCGAATGGGATTGATGAAGGGTGCACTGAAAATACTGGCACCGGTTGCGGCCACAACACCAACATCTCCATCCCCTAAGACAAAACTTATACCGAGCAAAATTCCAAATTTTGGGATACGCTTGAATCCCACGCCAACCAAACGGGGTCCAACACCAGACATACTGCCATACCAATAAGTAATTATCGCGAGTCGTGGATGGTCAGAAAATCACTTATGCAAAACAGAATACAAAAAAAAAATTACGCACCTCGCTCCGATGGGATTTGCCCTGAAGGCAGCTTTGGCTTCAGAAGTGGCAACCTTAGGATCAACAGCTTTCCCATCCAGATCCTTGGCATATTGCTGTACCAACTGACGGTAGGCTGTGACGGGGTTATCCACGATGGTCTGGAAGGCAGAGCCACCGAGGTAAGCCGTCATTGTTTGAAACTGGCTTAAACCATGCTTCTTTACTACAAAGTATTCGTCTGATACAAAAGGAATCCCCATAACTGAAATTAATTGATCTCTTTTATTGTAAAGAAAAGGAAAGAGGGGGAGGAAGTGGGAGAGAGATGTTGTGGCACGTAGTGAGGTACAATGTAGGCCATGTATGCACTCTGATAATAAGTTGATGCGGGGAAAATTCTTGCGCGAAAACTTTCGACACGCGTGGTCGGTGGTAGGGGATAAAGTGTGATAGTACGTGGCAATTAATGGCTATTTTTCAAAACCGTTAAAGCCGCCTTAAAATAACTCCCACATACATTTACATGTACGGGTACATGTTGTGTATTCATGCACACATCACACATGTGTATCTGTGTAACAATCTCATGGACTCATGGAGTGAGATGAGAAATACACTTGATTTATTACACCCGAAGCAAAATTATGAGGGCCTCGATTTCTAAATTATATAGATCCGATGACTTTTTGAGTGTAACCTGAACATTTTTCAGCTTTCGTTTACAGGGCAATATGCCTTTTTCTAATATCTACCCCTAAATACAAAGAAGCTCACATGACTTCTCTCGCCCATTTGTGGACGTATGTCAACAATATATGAAACCTTGACATCAACGACTGTTTTAAGTGTGAAATGAAGTGCTTTGCACTTTGTGATAATTCATTCTAACTATCTTAATGGTTAAATTTCTATACGGGTGCTACGAAAAAAAAGGAAAGTCTTCGCGACGATCCATTCCTCGTTCAGGTATACGTACACTCCTAGGTATAGGTACACTCCTAGGTATAGGTACACTCCTAGTTGACAAAGGTGTTTACTTTTAAAATACCTTTGCCATTGAAAACGTTGCTCTTTTGCTTAAAAAAATAATATCAACATCTCTCGAAACGAAACTCAGTAATATATATGAACACTAGCATCTTCCTCAAATCAGGTTTATCTCAAAGCATAGTCGTTCACGAAACCAATGTTCAATTCACGTTTTCTGATTAGATAGAAATACATCAATACTTCGGATCGCATCTTCAATTGTATTTCCCACGCGCTCCTGAGTAATCTGCTTGATTTCTGGATTTAAAAGAATCAACTTCACTATTTTTATCTTTGGCTTCTCATCGTCTAAATATAATAGGCTATGCTTGTCACCGCCATTTACTCTTTACCGGAATCTTCATCATCAGCGAAATCCGATATGACTTTTTCTTCTTTGTAAAAACATTTTGACGATAGTCGGTTTCAACACTGCCGGTAGATAACTTGCTGCAAATGTAGATTTCTAGATTTTGCTCTGAGAAAATCCGACATATTTTCTGTCTTCTGTTGCGCCCACTTCGAAACTTATAAACTAAGCCCATACCCACAAAAGTAAGTCATAAATTGCATTAACCTTTCATTTACAGAACTAGTATTCTTCAGAATACCATTTTTCATTTTCATACCGGCGAGTGCATCATTTCGATACCCTCTTGTTCAGACGTAGTTGGTAATCAGATAATTCTTACGCTTAAGGTTTTGCCTCCATATATTCAACTTCGACATCTTCAGTACCAAGCCCATTTGTAAAAGCAAAATCAGTCACAAAATTTTTACACTTCCATTTATATATCCTGATACAATACAAATCCGGCAGTAGAACTTTTAGAGGGATACCAATTTTCACCTCAATCCGGAAGTACCTATTTTGATACCCTCTTTTTTAACCAGCAATAAACCTTGATATCCCCCACCATTGCTGCCATAGTATTCGTACCAACATTTGCAGCAGGAATTAGAAGCATTTACGTCGTGTATGGATAAAGTATGTCCTCTAGTGAAAGGCATTTCTCATATTCAGAAGCTCCATAGTTATCGGCAAAATAAGAGCAATTTTTTTGATCAAACGTCTAATCATAATCGTCGATGCAACTTTATAACTCTCTCGCACAGCGTTTTCATCTACGGTGTAATCGCTATCACAAACACAGCACTCAGTATTGGCGTTATAGCCAAAAGAAATCGGACGTGTTCCGTCAACAGTGCAACGCCCATTTAAGTCGCATTCATGTCATGAATATGATTGATCCGAACGCGAATCAGTCCAGTCTTGAATAAATTAATAACAACCTTGTGTTCTGCCTCCACAAAGGTAACATACCTAATTGGAAGGTCTGTTGTTGCCATTTCCTTTCGGTGAATTTCACTTGGGCCATCGGACAAACCACGCCGTATCGTCCTTCGGTGAAATTTTAGAGAATAGCCTGATTCTTACAGACAGGCGAAAAATACGAGCGTACCGGTATGTATGTCTGTTTTTCTTGTCATGTGTCTATATAACGAGGGTCATTAGAAATACAGAACTGTAAACGAAAACAATTTTCTAATGAGAAAACTGTAGGATTGTAGGCATACCCGTAAGGACATTGTTCTTCAAGATAGAATATATGTACCGATAATTATGTAAAGTGCGAAAGATCTTAAAATGTAAGATTTTGTCATTTAATGCACTGCTTGCTCATTACATTTTCATGTGCACATACACTTCCTATTCCGCGCTTCACATTTACCCACCCCGAACCACATGAAAAGGATATATTAGAGGCACGTCAACTCTAACATATCACATAAATTCTAATTCCTGCTTTTATCCTTTCCAGGATGAACATGTTCGCATCCTCATATACCTTTTATCTATTGATAGCCCTTCCACTAACAACGCGCGTCGAGGCTGCAACGTTTGCGAAAGTAGAACCCACCAATCAAGAGTGTTACGATGCATTTAAATTCCAAACCGGTGAAGGAACTGCTTGCCCACCTAACGTACCATACGATGACCCTTGCATAGTAATGGCACAATGGAGGGACTATTTCACAGATTTGACTGTATTGGAAAGTTGCTGTTACTGTGGAGATAGGGGAGGGTATCGAAACGGAACACTTACTGGTATGAATGTGAAAGCGGGTATCCCTAGAAGTTCTACTGCAGCATTTGCACTATATGAGGATACTACGAGTGGATATGTAAATGGAAGTATAGTAACCTTTGTGACTGATTTCGCTTGCGCACATGGGCTTGGTATTGAAGATGTTGAAATTAAATATTTGGGTTCAACACCTCAAACGGAAGAATTCTCTGACTACCAACTATGTCTACAAATGCTCACAGTAACTCCGTATGAAGATGATAATGATAATAGTATTGATATGTGTATCGGTGAGTGTACTTAGGTTTGAATTATTTTGACACGTTTTTGAATGTAAAATTGATGTAAGCTCTTCATCGTACTCTTATTTGTCATAAACTAGGACCATTTTGGAATACGATTAAGAGATCATCGATAATGAGACATAGTTCGTCGCTATTTGAAGATAATTTCTACCTTTTTTCAAGATTAGTTTACAAACCATGGTATATCAGAATGTTTGATATATGGAAGCCATTTGATGGTAAATTATGGCTTGCTTTTTTCTGTATATTATTTTTCATGGGGTTGAGTTTGAACATTGTCCAAATCCGGCCAGAACACTTAACCCGTAAAAGAGCTAAACCATTTACAAACCCTCTACATATCTTATCGTGTGTGATTAGGCTATTTAATAACGTGATGGTAAGTTCTAATGTTGGTAGCAATCCAATCATGATATTAAATTTATTTATCTATTAACAGAAATCATGTGCCACTGGAGAAGCTGGAGTCAGTGAAGATGAAAACGGACCTACAAAAGCAGAAGTACTCATTTCTATTGCATTTGTCGCTTTTTCTTTGCTTTTTGTGACGGGGTAAGAGGCATATGAAATTTCCTTGCAACTGGAACTATATCTAGTTTACATTATATTTACGTCTTGTTTAGATATGGAGCGAATTATACCGCCACTCTTGTCAATAGTCAAGGTACCTTTGAATATGATTCACTAAGCGATGTGATATCTGATAATGCTAGAGTGTGCATGATCGCAGCTATAAAAGATGAGATACTATTTCGTTATCCTCAACTTCCAAAGTCTCAAATTTCTACCTTTTCATCTTCTGATGACATTTTCGATATATTGCTACGTAAAGATGATGACTTTTGTGACGCAGCAGTTTTACATGGTCATGACTATGAATCTTATGTTCATCTAAGGGATCCGAGTCATGAGAACGATTCATTTTGCTTTGACATAGGTATTGCTTCAGATGAAGTTTTAATGGAATTAGAGAATGTGATATATTATTCCAATGTCTTTGTAAACACAACCGTTGGCATTGAATTCGTAGAGGAACTTGACTACTACATCAATACAACATTGTACGTTTCGCTTCATTTTGTTCCTTTTTCTGTTCTCTAACCAAAAATATTAGGTTTACTTCTGAGTATCACAATACATTCTATAGCATTCTCAGTGCCGCAAATTTTGATTCTTCTAAAATCGTAAATGGTGGAGTAAAAGATATGGAAGTATGCGAATTAGAGACAATTATAACAGATAATAACCTACGAAAGCTTCGGGGCAGTGCTAAGAGTTCTGCCAATGAAGCAATCGTATCTTCGTCTGATGATGTTGATGGATCATCTAATGATTTTTCTCATATTTGTAGCGAAAAACTAAGTAATGCGGGAAAGAATTCGGCGTTTGACATTATGGTTATGGCTTTTCCACTTTCGCTTGCCATAGTTTTCACAGTTCTTGGTAAGGAGGCTGATTTATATGTATATATACATTTATGTGTTTTTGTGTGTATAGATGAAATTCAATTGAGGTATTTACTGAGCGTTCTTGTCCTTTAGGTCTTCTCATCTGGTTCATCAACATAATTATGGAAGGTAGACGTATTCAGGTCAGGCAAACATGGAGAACGGATATTGAAGGTTCTAAGCAGTTGCATTATGATGGAGGAAAGATAATAGAAGAAGCAATTAACGATGAGGTGAAATTCTATTTTTGGGAATTTGAGCGCAAATCGATTAAAAACGTTGTGAAGGATCTTCGAAATAGTAACGTCTGTGAATTGAAATTAAAAGAAGCCCTCAATGTCTTACCTGATAAAGAAATATTGAAGGAGCTCTACATTTTCAGCAAGTTATCTAGTCTTGGAACTGACTATCGTCGAATAATGACTTTATCACTTTACGACCTCATGGATATATTGGATTCCTTCGATGATAAACTATCCGACAATATATTAAATGACGATGAAAAACGTAGCCTATTATGCTTAGACGATGAGAATCCGAAAGTAAAGTTAGTGGGGTGGATTCTTTCGAATCCTGAAAGCAGGCGGATCGCTCTGGAGCGCGTAGATAATACAATTGAAGATGAGAACGAAAGTGATGCTGTTTCTTCTCGTTATGATGACCATACTATTTAATTTGTAAAATCAAAGATAATATACCATTTTTGTGACATGCTGACGCTCAATTACGCAGAGTAACAAATGATCAAGATATTGTTCAACTTCATTTGTAGTTCTCTTTCATTATTTTTAATAATATTAAGGGACTATACAAAAACGAAAAGATTTTGTCATTATATTTTTCAACTCTTACTAGTTCAAACGAATCGAAATCATTTCCTTTATCCGGTTCTACTGTATTTGTCTCGGATTTCTCCTTATAATGATAGTATTCATATTGATGCAATAACTCATATAAAGTAAGCTTTGATATAATGTCTTCTTTACATCACTATTCATCATAAATCACTTTCATTGAATCTTCGACAAAGACTATGATCAAGAAGAATTTAACATATTTAAAGACTGGTGCTCTGGAATACTCTTATTCATAAGCTTAAGAGGCGTCAAAACTATTGAAGACAAAGAACTTTATTCCCCACATTAAACTTCACCTAACTTCACCAATTTATTTTACTCACTACCAACTGCGATTCGGGCCACTAATAAGACTAAAGAACGACATTGTATAGCTCCGACCGAACTTGCCATCTTCACAAATTTAGAACATTGTTCCTATATTTAGGCGTCCTCAAGAAAAAGTATTTTAATGAGTATCGAAGGGAAACAGGCTGCAATATGGCATTGGTTTCGTGCCGAGTTTGTTGCCATTTTCTAGTCCATAGTTTTAAAGCAGATGAGTTTCGTAAGATATGAATCTCCATCTCTCTCGAAAAGAATTGCCATACACATATGGTACAAGAGTAGAAATTTACAACTATCTGTGTATACCGGTGAAAAAAATAACTAACAGCACGACAAAAAGTTGTAAAGAATCAATACTCAGAAATTTCTACTTAGTTGCAAAAGTATTCGATATAAAAATAAAATTCAACGGAACCAAAGAAGATAAGGTTGGTATTTCAACGAAACTAATGTAAAGTTTAAGATTGTGGTTCTACATACTATATGAGCGTGAAAATCGAATTAGTATGAACATTTTTTGAAGTAATTATCAGATCGCGTTTTTCGGAATTGTATGTGAAATGAAGAAGGTTGTTGTATGAAAACAATCAAATCAAGTCGACATGATCAAAAACGTTGAATTTGAAAAAGTGAGAGAAATCTTTCTCCTTTGTGCAAGAAGAGTAGCTATCGACTAACAAAGCAGATCGTGAACAGAATCACAGGTGCAGATCTATCGTACATGCATTAACTAATTGAACTGTCACCTTTGTACGCCTTTCACTCTCCAAGTACTTGCCCTATTGACATACCAAAGAAAACTGCCTGACCTTGCAACGAAGTAATACGACAATTTCGACCACTACGACTATAACACTACCAGGCTTAATATACTACATTACATACTTAAGACACCACGAACATAGTACTGTATAGAATTCTTTACGAAGTTATGAAAGTACGATCGCTAATAGCGCAAGTATCACATCATTGTACAATTATTTATTTTCCGATTGCTTTGAGCACTAATGTCCGCTAGCTCTGACTTAAGCTTTTGCAAATCGAATGACACAGTCCTTGAACGTTTGTGAAACATCGTTGATTGATTTCCTCCACAAGGGTCATCGCGATGTTTCAGTGTCAAAAATAAAGTCACATCTTCGTTTATGATTTCATTTTTATTAACACCTATATCATTATTATATATAATAATTATTAATAAAAGAAGAGACAAAATACGGGTTTTTAATTTTAGCTCATTCAAAATTTCGACTCTTACCAACACATGCTTGTTTCAATGATAATGAATCTTCGTCCAACAGGTAGCCGTTCCACCAAATTTGTTGTTGCTGATACTAACGCCACCATCACGAAAAAGTAAGAAGAATTAGCTAGTAGCGATGAGCAAATACATCTTACGTGCACTCACAGGAATTTCTTCCTCACAGGCCTCTTCAACAGCTTGCTTGACTGCACCAACTGTACACACTTCCCAATCCTGTAACCCCAAATCAACGTTTCCGCTCCCAATCGTGGTCAATGGCGCAACCACTGTGAGCCTCCCCATAAATTGTATATATTGAATAAAAATGTGAAAAATAATAAAATAATCAACAAAGAAATGTCCTTCTCCTTTCAATTCCTTTTTATGTTAATCTATATATATATATCATAGATCACATAGAGAGAGGATGATGACAAGACAAGTCGAAATTTGTTCACGAACCGATGTCAGAAGAGATGAAAGATTCACAAGAAAAAGACGAACAGACGAACCCATCCCTCCCCTTTGGAATAACGGCAATTGATTAACTTTTATGGGATAAGGGATAAATCATTTTACGAACTTGTGACTTGTGACAGCGGACGGGTGAGGGCGAAAGGCGAAAGGCGAAAGGCGAAACGAACCCAAAAATTTGGAAGAATCATGACAATTCGCAGTTTGTTCTCTTTGGATAGCTTTCTTGCTTAGATATTAC
>Ga0115008_10002254_pt1 | contig 15972 bp, 10 predicted proteins | sample FraStrMetagenome_FD_87164 | JGI IMG/M metagenome (GOLD analysis project Ga0115008, IMG submission 87164) | Marine eukaryotic phytoplankton communities from Arctic Ocean - Fram Strait ARC3M Metagenome | ecosystem: Environmental > Aquatic > Marine > Oceanic | place: Fram Strait | collected...
AACAAGGAAGCCGCAAAAGCCTACGGTGGAAGCTTGAAGCATTTTATCAAAACAATTCGATTTGTTTCTCTCGTCCTTGGCTCATGTTCAAAGTTAATTTATGTTTGTAAGCATTCACTTTACATAGAGGTCTAGTCTTTACATGTTGATTTATTGACATATTTCTACGTAGGATATACGTAGGTTAGGGGGTTGGACGGGTAAACGCTAGCATCTTTCTTAAAAAGTCAATTTCTTATAATGTAAACCACTCTAGATTTGTATGAAGTATTAACATAAATATTTAGTTGTTAGGTATTACGCTAATTTTCGTCTCGCTACATTCGTACAATCCTTTATGTCACCGAGGTTTGGTTAAGATTTTATTATTTTACATTTAAAAAAATAAAATACACTCGTGGAAACTCGAATAAGTCACAAATTGATCAAGAACATTGAAACCGATAAAGTTCTTCTGAGCAGCAGGACATTGCCTTCAAGATTAATCAGGTAGTTCAGCATGTGATGTTGCCAGAAATTTATCAAAACTATAAATAAAGTCAAAATCAAATTGTTTAAGAATTTTGCTTTGGCGTATGATGACAAGTTGCTGCTATTCCTCCTAGTCTTCATTCATAGAATCATACTAGATCTAATTTGCTAACAATTTGAGATATCCATCAATACCACTGTCAACTCGAAGGAGTCTTTTACGTTCCTTCATAAGAACATAAGTATTTCCACCGAGCTTTCGAATTAGATTCGCGTCGTGGCTAACCATGACTACTGATCCATTCCAATGATTTAATCCATATGCAAGCGCTTCGACACTCTCAATGTCGAGATGATTCGTCGGCTCGTCTAACAGAAGCACGTCACATGATTGTTGATCACCCAAAGTCAATATAGTTAAACAAACTCTACACCTCTCCCCGCCACTTAAAAACTTTATGTTAGTCGTTGCCTGTTTTGGACCCAAACCGAACGACACGAGGTCGCCACGAATACTTTCTTCATTTTTCGAGGGAAACAGTCGCATCATAAGCGAGATTGCGGTAAGTCCCGTTGTAATATTATCGGAATTTGCACTTATGATATCATCTGCGACATGCTGGCTATAGTACGCTATATTCAAACCAGATGCACGATGAACCTCACCGACGCTAGGCTTTATTATTCCTGCAAGAATCTTGAGTAGAGTCGTCTTTCCTGAAGAATTCTCGCCAAGAATAATAGCTTTTGAATTTTCTTCGACGCACAAATCTACGTTTTGGAACAAAAAGTCGGCCTCCGTTTGCGAATCGTTTTCCGTGTAGGTATGTCCAATTTGTCGGCAGGAAAGAAGCGGTTCGTCCCAGTTACAACATGAATTACGAAATCTATTTTTGAATGACCGAGAATATTAGGTAAATTTGGTTTAACAGTGTAAATAAATTACTAAATGAGCCTAAAAAAGAACTTACTTGAATTGTACAGCTTTATCCGGAACCAATAGGATTTGTGTTTCAGGCAGTTTCAATAGCTGTGCATAATTGAGCCTTTTTCGAGAAGATGCATCCATTGAATTGATCGCACCTTCGCGTATTCCTATAGAAAGATAATGACGTTCATTAAATTGATCAAGTCCTAAGCGATTATTTATGAATAAAACATACCAGTACCCGCATTCTGGACAGTCCATCGATGCCCATTTTTGTTCTTCATTAGACCGTGACGTTCCAATTTTTTCTTTCGGCTGGCAATGGCCCCTGTCTTTTTGCGTCCGTGCTTGCCAGCCTTGTTTTTCTTGAGGTTTTCTATTGTATCTACCAAAGCATTTCTTTGTTTCGCCAATGCATTATGTTCCTTCAGTCGATGTTCTTCTGTTTGTCGCTTAACCACAAGAAATTCATAATATCCACCCTCGTAGTACTCTAGATTTGAGTTCGCAAAGTGTATCACATGGGAGGCGCAATCGTTTACCAAATCTACGTCATGTGATACAATAAGGACTATCTTCTCCTTTTCTTGTGCCATTGCAATCAATGCCCTTAATTGAAATATGCCACGAATATCGAGCATATTTGTTGCTATATAGTAAGCATAAGAAAATTATATTGAGATTACCGGTACTCAAAAAGAACTTCTTGCAACTTACGTTCGTCCATCATCAACAAAGAAGTAGACTCTAAGGAAAAGAGTCCGCTAGCAAGATAAACCTTTTTGCGAAGTCCCCCCGACATTTCACTCAAGGGAACGTCATGAAAAGATTCGTCTAAATCGAAAGTTATTAAAGCGTCTTTTGCAAGTTTCTTTTGATGAGACGAAGAAACCTCAGCTTCAATTTCAGCGATTTGTTCGCACAGTAATTCTACTTGTTCGCCTTCGTCTTCAACGTTCAACTTCTCCAATTGATTTTCTAGTTCACTTACTTTATCTGTTAATGATTTTGACATATCCTGGGTTAATACTTCCAATGGCGTTCTGTGGTCATCTCCAAGGACTTCTTGCGGGATTAACATAGTATTAATATGTGGTGGAAAGCCAGGAATAGTGCCAGCATGGATACGTTTCATCAGCGTGGATTTTCCCACCCCGTTTCGGCCTACCAGCGCATACACTTGACCTTGGAGAAGTCTTAAGGTCGATTTACCATATGTCTTTTCACTGAGCAAAGTTCGACTTCCAGATCCCACCTCGTCGCTTCCGGCATATTCCAAACTCAGACTTGGTACGATCACATCCTTTGGCTGAAAAGTTTGCCTCGCATACCCTCGTCCACCTTTCCCCCTACCGCCCCAATGCAACTTTCCCAGTTCAGATCGCCACTTATCTAGAGATTCAACCCATGCTGTAAATAAACGGTCGGTCAGTAATTGGTGAAAGGTTCCATCTCTGCTATAGAACACACAATCCCTGTTTGTATCTCTACCTCTTATATGATTGTTCTTTTCTTTTGATTATGTATATGTAGAACTAACTATGGTCATACTCTCACTTACCGCTCGCTAATGCATCTGTATCATTCAATGATTCAAGTTGCTGATCAACCACGTTACGAACTGTTTCCATACTACGGTGGATGTTGTTGTGATTATCTGAGTATCCGATATCCGATGTGATGTGTTTCCGGCATTTGTGTGTGTGACTGTGTTGTGTGTTGTGTGTGACTGAATGTCGGATAATCCCGGAATCCGGAATCTCGCTGCGTACATGTCCACTTCTGACCTTATGATTTCTGATGTCCTTGTTGAGGTACCGGTATTGAGGTCAGAGTAGGTCAGTTAGGTCAGGTCAGCCCATTTTCTAAGTTCGTAGGGAGTTCCGATGGATTATGTCCTCGAAACTCCCTACTAAAATGCTTCTAGCATAGGATCGAATCAATACCTATGATATCCGCATTACAATATTGTCTTTTCCCACCAAACGACGACAGAGAAAAGTAAAAAAAGATATATTTTGTGTTTTGTGTTTTGTGTTTTGCGTTTTGCACTCTGCACTTTGTAGGAGTCCAAATCTCGCCAAAAAAGTGTGTCACACAAAGTTCACAATTTTTATAATATATATACCGGGTATATATTTTTTTCCAACTTTTTAGAGAGAGCAATCGAGAATCGAGAGATACAGACAAGAGAGGAACGTCACGTCTGTCTGCTGCTCCTCTGCAACGCCATTCCAATCAATACGATACGATACGATACGATACGATTCGATACGATGCTATCCATCCACAACCAACGTAACAATAATATGAATGGCAGCAACGTCCAAACTGCCTCTTCCTCTCCTCCTCGACCACGAGCACGTTTCGTAGTCACCAAGCTTCGCTCCTGGCGGACGGGCTATCAACGCATCCTTTGCTTGTACGATTCACACTTCACGACACTCGATCCTGAAAGCCATTTTAGAGAGACGAACTCTTTTGCCTATCGTGATATTGCACGTCAACCGGTAGCTTTGCCGAACGAACCGAACTGTTTCTTGATTGAATTTGTGAATGTGACTGGTCAACATGTGGATAAATTAAAATTTCGATGTGAATATTGTCGTGAGCTCCTGACTGAATTTTTGGCCCTGTGGACTAGTTTTTTGCATAATTTTCATGCCAATGCGAATGTTTCGCGCAATCATTCTTCGCTGGCAAATAATTTTGTGTCAGTGGCAGCTACGAATACAAATGTCAGTGCTTATCCGACGTTTCAATGTCATCGGTTGCGTAGAACAGGGTCACGTGTGCCATGTTTATTGCGAGCCTTGCCGCATGCTGTGATAGAGTGCGATTTGAATGGGAACGTGCTGCAGGTGTATCGATATTTACATATTGAGCAAGTAGGGTTTACAGTAGATGATCCGGGCGGTATTGTTGTGCATACTACTGGGCGGGGTAGGGTGTTTTTTGTGAATGTTCCGTACAATATGGCGGCCGGTGGTGGAAGTAGAGGACCTATTGTAGGAAATGGTATAGTTGAGGCGTCACCTTCAGCACCAAATGCGGGTAGTAATGGAGTTGGTCGTGCGAGATCCGATTTAGCGAGTGCAATGAAGCGATCGGCGGATCAGATAGGCGTCCCTTTTGTAGTCGGTCAGGGCATAATGCTAGATTCCTGGTTGCAACTTAGGGCAGAGCTAGGTTCTGATTGTGGTGAAGCAATTTGTTCGTACCGAGTCACGAAGCCTACCCGACGGCATGTTGGAACGACTATTCTTCGAACTTTATTTCTAACTCCCAAGTATATTGTAGAAAAAGATCCCGCTACAGGAACTGTCGTCTCTTTGCGGTCCCTGTCTTCTGTTTTTGTTGTCGTACGATTACGTGAAAGCGAGACAGAATTATGTATTGAATACAAGGACGGACAATCGAGAACTTATTATTCCACTGAACGTGATGCGCTTGCTTGCTCTATACTTGATGCTTGCGCATCAGCAGATAATATTAGTGTTGGAATTACTGAAGAAAAGTCAGATGGACATCGATTGACGCCCCGGGATACCCAAACCAACACAAGTAATGCAAAAGTTGGGTTCTTGGAGAACATGTTTGCAGGTACATCGGTAGAAGTTTCTCTCATAAGCCGTTTATCACATGCAGCTTCTCTTCTTACTGGTGCCGAAGAGTCAACAAATAAGAAACATATACTCGATGATGTTTTAGAAGCAGCCTCTGAATTTAACGCGAACGTACCCACCAGTGGAGTCAGTCCGTTGGTTGATAAGAAAACGGTTGCGTCGGCGCTTCCAACAATTATTTCTGTGATGTTATATCTTCTATCTCCCGAAGGATCGTTCAATAGAGAAGTGTCTGAAAAGTCTTGCGCAACAATACTGCAGTCTGTGTATCGGATTGTTCGTTGCCAAGCTGGATTCCAGGCAATCGCTGAGATTCCGGATTCGGTCAAATTTTTCGAGAGCATATTGAAAATTGGAGACGTCTTTGGAATATTATGGAGCGTAAAGTTGCTAAGTGCTGTTGTTACGTGCTCGTATAATCCACGTGATCGGGAGCAGGAATTTGTGAATAAACAAATGTTCTTGGGCAGACCTGATATTTATCAATCTCTCATCTCTCTCATGATTGGCGTCGGCACTGCCTCGGGAGGCTGGGACGAATATCCTATTGGAAATTATGTTGATACAACGTCAACAAATATGCGGTCTCGTTCGAGTGTTTCAGATCTTGTACTTGTATCAACTAGTGAACTACTTGAAAGCATTCTGTGCAGCGGGCATGATACAACATCTCCGAGCCAATTTGAAATGGTTGTTCAAAGTATATCCAGAGGGTAAGTTGTTGAAACAGGCAAGATCGCAAACTTGGATAATTGTTTGATTTTGAGTATTTCTTTAAAATACAGGTATGGAGCTGTGATGGAAATGCTTCGATCAAAATGTGCTATAGTCGTGGAAAACGCTGCTCTCCTTTTACAACTAATTACTCAGTACCACCCAGAGACTTCAATACGTGTACGCCAAAATGCGTTGTCTAGTGCCTTACTTCTTCGTCATTTTTACTTATCCACATTCTCCGCATCTGAATCTCAAAGATTCTTATCAAGGTATCTTGTTAGTCTTTGGATGTCAGGGCCTACGGATTGCGATGAAAAACAGTTGTTGGCAAGGATGGTACCCTCAGGATTCATCCCCTACTTGGCAATGCCTCCGCTATCTGATATGGAGGAGGATATTATGGATCAGTTAGAACGAGGAGGGATCGAGGCGGTGGATGACCATGATTGTGTCTCGAAGCATGACGAGTTTGGGGGTGAATTGCTTAACAAAGCAGCTGCTAATATATCGAGATTACGTCAAAGAATTCACATAGCGAACGCAAAATTTAATGACGGTAATATTCACGCGCAAGAAAACTTTAGAGCCTTTTTCCATGTTATGACCAAAGATCATGCCTTGCCTGATTTACTCTGGAATCAACAAACACGTAGAGAACTTCGTATATCGCTCGAAAGCGAACTTCGTTCAATAGAAAGGTGCGTTTTGTCAGATATTTTTATAGAATTGTCAAAAATTAAAGGTTTATTACTTAAAGGGAGATTGATTTGAGAGGAGGAGGCGGCTGCGTAGCATGGAATCACCAGCAATATACTGTTCCATATCCGTCCCTTTGCGAGGAAGTGCGCGTAGGGTCTATCTACATGAGACTTTGGCTTGAAGCAGGACAGACGTTCATCCAGTCATGGGATTCACCTGAACGACTTTTTGAATTGCTCTTTCGGCGTTTATTATGTGACATAGATAGAAATACGAAGGTTAGTATTTCCGATTTTGCTTATAAAGAAATGTTCTAGCATAATCGTAAACTTATTCTTCAATGTTTAAGTAGACAACCAATATGTGTGTGCGGTGTTTAGAGAGATTATACGCCCTTCACAGTAAAAAGATCGGAATTTTCGAAGATGTGATGATTCTTGTCCGTTCGATGATTTTAACTTCATCGATTGAAACCCAGCATGCGCTCTTAAGCCTTCTCGCAACATTACTTGGTGTTTCATCTGATAGGCAAAGCGTTCAAGTACATATTCCGGGAAACGCAGAACAGCTTTTGAATGTTGAGTCAATATCGCAACTTTGCCAATTTGTCGCTTGGGGGCACACAAACTCCACTCAAATCGGAAACCTTCTTAATGCCTCGATTAATCATACCGCGCTTTTGACGGACGGGACCAATATTGGGGCAGCGGGCTATAAAAGCGATGATTCTCACAACAGACAAAACGTTGCGCATGACACATCCTGTCCTAAAGTTTGGTTTACAGCTCCAGCTGGAAAGATTCCGCCACCCGCAAAATTTATTAAGGGCCCATTTCGCGTAAGCGAGCTATCAGATATGATGAGAAGAGGAGAGTTGCACCAACATTCCCTCGTTACTGCTTCACATGTCGAAGACTACAATATTGATGTAGATGATAATAATGATGCTATCAGGGAAGGATCAGTTGACACCGGGAAGTGGCGGATGGTCGAGCAAGTTTGGCAACTACGATGGCAACTCTGCACTGAAGGATTAGGTACTTACAAACCTGCAGAAGTAGCTTTGATCGCGTTGCGGACATTACATCGGTTGGTGGAACTTCATAAAAGTGTTGACTCGCGAGGTGTACCGTATCATCCAATACCTATTGCGAAGAAACTTTTGTGTGGTTTGGGAGGCGCTACAGCTGATAAACATGAAATGCTAGGACAGCGAGACTTTTTAGCGATCTTGAGTCAAGCAATGCTATGTAATGATTCAAGAGTGGTTGAATCTTCCGCAGCATTAATCCACCTTCTGATGAAGCACAACAACGAAGCTTGTGCTAAGCTTTACCTAACTGGAATATTCTTTTTCGCCATTGGTTACACGGGATCAAATTTTAGCACGATTGCGAAATTCCTAAATGATATTCATTTAAAACAAAATTTTCGATCTGGCTTTGCTGCAGCAGCAAATGAAAAAGAGCTTCCCATGAAAGATATGTCAATATTGGGAAATCTCCTGCCTTCTGGTGTCCTTTTCATGTTGTTGAACTATGGACCTGAGCGGTTTACAGAAGTGTTTGTCGGAGATTTTGACACTCCCGAGGTAAATATCGCAGGTACAAAGTTTTCTTATTCGATATCTAATTGGTTGTATTTCAGGTTATTTGGAATTTTAAGATGCGCAAACACTTAGTTGATATGATTCAACAACATTTAGGAGATTTTCCGAAACGCTTACGACAAAATACGACAGCGAAGTATGAATACTGTCCAATGCCAGGAATAGCATACAAGCGTTTGGAAACAGAAATTTTTTGCCATAATTACTATCTTGAAAATCTTTGCGACGAGGTTTGTGAACGATATGTATTACATTATGTTATTTCTTAAATTATCTGATATTTTTGCAAAAGGTACGGTTTCCTGACTGGCCAATATGCGAACCAGTCGAAGTCTTTCGGTCATGCCTAGAAGAATGGAAAAAGCAAATGTCTCGAGACACAACGCAAGAAGAAAATGAACAGAAAAATGCCCGTAGAACTCTCGGGTTGAATATTGGTGATGATGGCAGTGACCTGAGGCGGGCTTACCGCAGCTTAGCAAGAAAGTATCATCCTGGTATGTTATTTACTAATGGATCTTTTTTGTTATTTCTATTTCTGAAAATTTGTTTGAAAATAGATAAGAATCCTGCTGGAAGAGACATGTTTGAAAAAATTCAAGTCGCCTATGAGCTATTGTTACCTGTCGTCGAAGGAGGAGGTAAAATTGAGGGTGATGAGGAAGATGGTCAAGCAGATGATGATGATGCTGATGATGATGCAGCGAAAGGAATAGGTGGTGGTAAAGTTGGAATGGCAGCGATAAAGATATTGCTCAAAACTCAAATTATAATTTGCAAGCGGCATAAAGATGAAATCGGTGCCTATAAGTATCCTGCCTACGAAATGTTACTAGAATGTCTATCAACTACGAATAAATTTGACAAAGGTGAAAACATGTGCTTTGGTAGACCAACAAGGGCGAACTTTATCAAAACCGCCGTGGAACTTACGTATCAGACATGTCTGGTTTCGCCTTTGAATGCAGAAGAACTAGTTGAACAAGGTGGTGTAGTGATTTTGGCGCAAGTCCTTCGTTATTTTATGAAATGTTTCGTCGAGGCAAAAGAAATTGGATTTTTTGATAGGCCGAATATACTTACGAAAGAGCTTTGTCAACAAATTATCATGCATGTTATTCGGACGATCTCAGGAGTTGCCCATTTCGATGCTGGTCGTGTAGCAATTACAAGACTTAAAGACATGGATTCATTCTGTATGGATTGGAGAAGATGTGTTGACGGGAGATACTGGGATGATAGTTATCCTCTGATAAAGAAGTATTCTCTCGAAGGAGTTGCAAAGATGTCTAAAGATACAATTTTACAAAATGCTTTGGTTGGAAGTGGAATCACGTGGCCACTTATTAGGTGTCTATTGTCTTTTGATCCCACGCTAGAAAATGTTTCTGTTCAAAATGATGATCAGATAGATAGTGCTATGACACAGGCAGCAAGCAACAATCACGCTAAACTTGCTGCTGTGGCTCTTGGGACACTGTGTGGCGTCATGATTGAAGAAAGTCTCGTGACACCGTTTAACTCAGAGCTTTCTTCTATGATAAAAACAATTTTGACCCCACCCATATCGAAGATGCTTCGGAATAAGCGGTCTACCGAATTACTTAAAACACTTAATGTAAACATAGAAACGCCAACTCGGATATGGAATGTGAATATGAGAAAAGAACTAATTGACTTTGTTGCCACGCAAGAAAAGAGCAGGGAAGAGGTAGGATACCGATCGTTTGAAGAAGAAATTGTCGTCGCAAATGACTTTTCATATACAGATTTACGAAACGAAATCAATATTGGTGGTATATATCTTAGAGTTTTTAATTCTCTAGGAGGTGGGAAAGTGTGCTTACGTGAAATCGAGAATACTTCAGCATTTGCTATCGCCTTGCTTCAATTTATTTCAAAATGCATCGCGTCTAGCAATGATGAAAATTCAAAGCATAATGTTACTGGTCAGGAGTTTTTCATGAGTGTCAAAGCTCTTCTATGCTTGGTACAAATTGACGGACTTATTGATGACGTCCTATACGATCGAAGCAATTGTGGTCCAGCTATTTTACTAAATTTGTTAGACCTAGATGAAACAAGTGAAGCATTTGAGCTAGCTTCAGATATTTTAACACTTCTGTCGCCTAAGCAGTCGTTCGCAGACGCTGTCGCTGAACAAAAGGAGTTATGGCGTCTATTACAAGTTTTAGAGAGAACAGATTCTGTGGATGATATCAAGACGGAAAAGATTGAAGATTTTATTCAAAATGCAGAAGATGGAAGAAGAGAGGCTGACCTTGCTCTTGCAATCGATAAGCGGCAACGCCGCGGCTGGGCACTTTTAGAGTCCTTGACTTCTTCACCGTCAATAGCTGACTACCTTGTCAAATCCAGTGGTTGGCTAGAGTTGCTAGGTATGTTAGCCGGATACAAAAAGTTCACAACACTGTGGTCAAGTAGACAGGGTGCTGCAAAGACACTTGCTCGCTCACTTTGGGATCCAACGACCGGTGTCCGTGCAACATCTCTCCTGAGCAAATTTCTTCCTTTAGCGCTCGTTTCACTTTTGAAAGAAGAGGGTGCTGACGCGTTGCTTAGCGCATTTGATGGATCTTGTGAGACACCTGAACTAATATGGGACGGTGAGATGCGTGTCGAACTTCGAAGCGCCATGGCAGACCATTTGGATAAATGTTTAGATGCAAGGGAAAACGATAATGCTAGGGAAGAATTTTTCACATTACCACCGGGTTTCCAAGTGAAGTACAAGAAACTTCAGGATGAACTATACATTGGTGGTGTTTACGTTCGTCTTTTCCTGAAAGAGCCTTCATTTGCGCTTCACGATCCAAGTGGATTTCTGGAAATGCTCTTACAAAGGTGGTCACAAGAACTCAACACTTTGACAGGTGCCCAATCGGAGCATCAAGTAATTCAAGAAAGTTCTGAACTTTCCGTTGCAAAACAGGATGTCTTACAGCTTCTGACTAGTGCTGCTGTTTACTTATGCAAAATCAAACATACCTTGTGTGATAAACTTTCACAATGGGGATATATGTCTCAAGCTGCTTTGTATATGCAGCGCTCGCTAGATGTGGAGTTAAGTGGCACCCCTCTACTTAGTGCTGTTCGTATAGTCCATGTAGCATCGACGAGAAGATCTAACGTGGAAGCGCTTGCTTCTCTGAGCGGTTCTAATGGGAAAAACGGAATAATCTCATTGTTAATTGGAGCAATTTGCGGAGGGGTATCACTCCACATCGATAGCGCCTTCATGATTGAATGTTTATTAAAAATATTCAAAGATGCACTTGGAGACGTTGATCAAGTTAATGAGATTGCATATATTAAGGGAAACGATATCCCCTCAAATGCTGAGTGTACTACTACAGAAACTCAAAATTCTGCTGAAGGGCATGAAACAAAATCTAATGATGTTACCTCTTTTGTGTTAGGACAAGAAAATCCTGCAACGGGAATTTCTGATCGAGTGCTACATCCTGCACCTGCTTATCACCGTCTTCACCCCCAACAAGGAAACGTGATTTTGGCAAATGAACAGATTGATAATTTAAAGGGGTCAGAGTATAGTCAAGAGGGAGATACCAGTTTTACTCAGTCACCAAATTTAACATCATCTTTTGTCAATAATGATCCTTCAAAATCGGGGAAGCTCACTCAGGGAAGTATGCCAATGCGTGACAACAAGTTGCAACAAAACCACTCCTCGTATGATCCAATACATGTGAATATCGTGAATGGTAACCCCCTCAACACATCTGCGCCTCATCCTCTCTTTGATGCAACGCAGCAGATACGTTCACATTCAAGCACCGTATCTGATCACCAGCAACGATCCATATCCTATTCGTCACAGCAGCACCCGCTTTCCAATGGGGTTCCATCACTTCATCCTCTTTCCCATATTTCTGCAACGAATCAAAATTCACTTCCAAATCCTTCAATGCAGTCTGAGCACTCACTTTCTGGCTCGCTATCCCAGCAACATAATCCCCTCTCATCAAATTTATCAAAGCAGCACCATCCGCTATCCCAGCAACCTAACCCCCTTTCATCAAATTTATCAAAGCAGCACCATCCGCTTGCAACGACTCAAAGTCATCCCTTATCATCGCACATGAGCGATAGAAAACAGGACAGTCTACAACGCAATATTGGACAATCTATGCAACCACAACTAGAGCGTTATCCAACTTACAATCAGAATAATTCAATCTTCGAGAGGCCAGATACCTCGCTATCTACCTCACATACTTACCCGCTTGTTGAAGAGCAGCAAAAGTTCCCCAGTATAATGCAATATTCTGATCATCAAACAACGAATGTGCAGTTTAGTAGCGAGATGAGAAATCCACTAAGCCAGCACAATCCTACTTATAGTGATGATTCATATGGGCAATCTTCTTCTGCACAAATGATGCCAAAACCTGGAACTCTTGCTAGCGGGTCGAAAAACGAATCAACAGTAGAGGAGGCTAAAATGCCAAATCAGTTGTATGCAAGCGTACAAGATATGGGTGTTTCTACTCAAATACAGTATGTTCCTGGACAATCATTCACGCAACATATTGACTCGCGGTCTCTTCCTTCCCATTCTTATGAGCAAACGCAAACATTATCACAGCCTACTCCAAATCCCAACCTTTCTGGATACATGCCAAATCCGGTTGAAGGAAAGGGTATTGACGTCCGCACTACTGAGAATCCGCAAGAAATTGCGAGTAGAAATCCTGAGGTAGTACGAGGAGCCCCTGGATGTGCTCATGGACGGCATGTGCTTTTAGTCGAGGCATTAAATTGCGAGTTGCCTCGAGTTTTACTCGAAAAAGTTCTTGATAGTCCTACTTTGACCAAAGTAAAGAATCCTGATGCTGCGACGGTTTATGCAGTAGATTTGCTAAAACTTTTATGCAAGGATCCTGGTTTTGGAATGAAGTTTGGCATAATATTGGATGCATTGCCGGGATGGAAGAAATACAAATCCCAAAATCACTCTCTGTACATTACAGGTAGAGCTCAGAAGATCGACTATTTCTTGACAGATGGTGGGAAATCTGACATGAAGATGTTAACAAGTAGATCAGGTAACGAATAGAGCTGCAATTCTAGGAAAGCAAATCGATAAGTGATCAGAGGTATGCATCGCCGACGATGACAAATTTTTATATCCACCTTATAACACCTTTTTTGTTGTATAGTCTTTATATCGAATCGGCAAAATACAAATTGAGATATGCTGCTATATTTTGCATGGATTTTCCTATGAGAACTAATTCTTGACCTGTTCAGATTTCATACATAGAATCGTTTGATATCACATCATCCCATCAAATCTATTGCCGTTAATTTTTTTCTTGAACTACATCCAACTCCCTTATATTTTCTGACTCTCATTTCCTTTCTGAACATGATACTCAGTAGCAGTGAAATCCACTAAAGTGAACTCTCCATGAACTTGCAGAGAAACATAAACAACCGAACATATTTTTCCTCAGTACTAAGAACAAAATGGAACCTCCACGGACACTCTGAAAAAGTGCACATTCTGCATTCCATGTTGATGGACTGGTACGAAAAACAGCCTAGAGTTTTTTACAATAAGTCAAAACTCAGTGACAGGTAATGAGAGAAAGGTATGTGTATGAACCTTTCTCCAAAGTCTCAAGTTATGTGATGAATTAGTACTAGTGAATCGAGTTTACCAATTGAAAACATGGTATTGGTACTGGGGATAGCTCGGCATCTCTTTCAAATCTATCAATGTAAATGTTGTTGTCATCCTAGCGTTTGTTGTAGTAAAAGATTACCCGAAAAGCAGTAAACAGTAAAACGTATGACACCAAGTAAACGCAATAGTAGTGCACTCAAATAACAATGTAAAGCGACAAAAATGAATTCAAACATATATTGACTAGGAGCTTTTCCTCACTATCATATCAGGTATTACGAAAGGATTCGAAAGAGTCTTAATTCGCATCAATTTGGTATCCGACGTTAAGTAGAGAAACCCGTTATTTCCAAATGATAATGCCATCACTTCTTCACCCGGAATTGGAACTTGTCCAATCAACTTTCCGTCGTCTGATAAGACAAGCAATCCACAAGATCCTGCCGCTATCCAAACATTTGACCCAGAGTCAACACTCATTCCGCCAATATGGGAACATCCCAAAGATGAATTCGCAAAAAAAGAGAATTTTTCAAGCTCAATATGATCAAGTGCACCATCGATTGTATCATCAACATCAACAAATTCATCGATGTTTGCTTCACTACCATTATCACTAATAATCTCAACTGGTTTTGTAGATTCCATAACAACTTGTTTCTCAAGACCTGCTAGTTCTTCGTCAATTTTTCGAATATAATCGTTAATGCTTTCACTATCTTCAATATTTTCTTCATCCATGTAGTCTTCTAACAATAGCTCATCATCATTGCTTTCTCCCATCAGATATAATTCTTCCTCTAAATCTTCCAAATCTAATTCATCAAAATCTGCTTCGTCTAATTCATCTTGGTCTTCTTCGATAACCGTTAGTCGTCTTCTTGATACACTTTCGCTTACCTCTTGATCTTCTACAATATAATTGTCCAACGAATTGATGGGAATCCGATAGATAAAGATACCACTTGACATTTTGCTTGTTACAAAAACACTTTCTAAATCGGATGACATCGCAAGTCCCCCCGCACTAGGTATTTTGCTGTATAAAAGGTCAAGTTTATTTGGTGCACCTTCTAGAAAATGAGCTTGACGACTCTCTGAAGCCGTGATTGGCCTAATCCTTGCAGCCTCCGGAATGCGCCAAATCTTACTATTAACACTTTTATTGCTTCCACAATTTTCATCATTTTTCGCAATCTGTTGTTCAATGAAGAGTAAATCCCCAAATGAAGTGTATATTAGGTCTATTGGACTCTCTAATTTGCGAGATGAGGACATATGGTGTGTAGCCAAGGGCGTCCGAGCCCCATCGTTTTCCAAGCGTACAATCCTATGTTCTCCAAGCTCACAAATGACCAACTTTGCATCCCCTGCATCATCCAATTTCCCGCCAACTTCAACAGCCATGCCTGCTGAACCAATGGGTTCATCATTGTACGCAGCATCTTCACATAAAGTTTTATTCGAACGGCACCCACTGCGTTCCATGTACAAAGTTCTACCAATTGTAATTGGTCCACCACCCTCCTCCCATCTCCAAATCCGATTATTTGCCGATTTGTCCGAAATAAGTAAATACCCTCTTCCAAGTTCCTCGCTATGTCTCCACACAAGCCCATGAAGTTTACTAGTATTATTTTCATTCGAATGCGACGTATCCCAAAGCAGTTCAATTCCATAACGTAGCCTTTTTTCATTGACACCATGCACATTATCCTGTTCCGAAGACAAATGTAGTAAAGCAGGTGAATCATCCTGTAAAATAGCAACATCACTTATGATAATATATCGATTAATGAGAAAAGTTCCTGATTAAATTGCACAAAAAGGTGAATTATGAGAAGAAATTATCATATAAACTATCCTAACTGGCAAATAAATAGGTCAATGAAAATCTGACGATTTGCGCCCACACAACTAAAGCATCGCTTTACAAATTGAATCACTCATCAAACAAACTATACCAAAAGACATCCATCCTAGATTAAATCGCGTCCTGGTTACTGACGCGCATAGGAGTAGTTGACACAATACCTCTCACCAGCAATTAAGTTACAGTAGTAGACAAACGCAGGAACAAACACTATGAGCCAATAGGATCCTCTAGGAATACTTGGCTGTTTCATTTGCCTTTCATCTTCCTCACTGCTCGAAGGACGAATTGATCGTACGCTCGTGCTCCTTGCCATGGTCAATCAAAAATTCAAGGAGAAACGTTTACAAAAATAGGTACTCGTATATATCGGAT
>Ga0115008_10002255_pt1 | contig 15967 bp, 19 predicted proteins | sample FraStrMetagenome_FD_87164 | JGI IMG/M metagenome (GOLD analysis project Ga0115008, IMG submission 87164) | Marine eukaryotic phytoplankton communities from Arctic Ocean - Fram Strait ARC3M Metagenome | ecosystem: Environmental > Aquatic > Marine > Oceanic | place: Fram Strait | collected...
AAAACGCTTTAGTAGTTGATGTTAAATCAAAGAAGAAAGTAAGAGTAGATATGCAATCAGCATCTCTAATGGTTCAAGTATATGATGCACTTAAACAACAATCTAATAAAGATAAGTTTGTAAAGAGTGGTATTGTAGCAATGGGGCATATGGCATACAAACTTATAAAGAACGAATCAGTAAACGAAGGAATTTCGGTATCTGATGAAAGACACTTTGGTAAAAAAGGTATTATCATTATGATTGATGATAATGGTAAAAAAGTATCTGCAATTTTCAAAGATAAAAAGAATGCTGATAAATACAATAGAAACAATCCTTCTGATATCAAAAAACTTTTAGATTTAGCAAAGAAAACTAAATACCCAAATGCAATTGATGAATCAGTAAACGAAATTCAATATGATGATGCTTTTGCTAAATTTAACAAAGAGTTGGAAAATAATTCTGAAATTAAAAAGGCTGCAAAGCATTACAAAAAATCGGTAAAGGATGTTGTAAAAGTATTACAATCAAAAATCAAAGTAAATAGGTATAGTGATAAATCTATTAAACAAATATCCATAAACTACACAGAAGATGGACCACTTTCAAGTAAAGTAACCATTAAAGCATCTCAGAATTATAAACAAAACGAATCAGTTAACGAAGCTAAGGATGAGATATATTTCAAATCTTATACTCATGCTATTGAAGCTGCTGAAGTAATGGCTGGTAAAAAGGGGTACACTATTGAAGATGATGAGTTGTTCAACAAAGTAGGTATGAATTCAAAAAGACCTTCAGTTGGTAAAACAACTAAAGTAAATTTGGAATTACTTAAAAATGGTAAACCTCAAAAGAAAATGTTACACATTCAAGTATATGGTATGAAGAATGGGTACGAATTGAACGCATACATAAACTAATTATATTAATTGTTACAATATGAGCAAATCAAAGGCTAGAGTTTCTGTTGAAGTCCGTAAGGGTGATATTAATAGGGCTTTAAAAATCTTCAAAAGAAGGGGTTTTGATAGTGGACATATCCAAGAATTAAAGGATAGGAAAGAATACACTAAACCAACTACTTCAAAACGAAGAGAAAAGCAAAAGGCTATTTACATACAGAAGTTGAAAACAATTGAAGATAAAGATGAAAGGGGTGACTTAAAGGAAACTCCCGATAAAAAAAGTAAAAGGAAATAAACTATCATGGCAGAGAATATAAAAATATCAGCGTTAAACGAATTAGTATCTGGTTCGATTGTAGGAACAACTGTAATTCCCACTGTTGATGGTGGTGTGACATTAAAGGCACAAATGTCATCGATAAAGGAATTTACTAATTCTGATGTAGCAACTGATATTGAGTTAGCCAATGAGGTATCTACTTTAAACAATACAATAAACGCTTTAAGTACTGATGATATATCAGAGGGTAGTAATCAATATTATACTGATGCTAAGGTATTAGCTGAGATAAATTCACAAGGTGTACTGAGTGGTTCATTCCCTGCTGGATATAACTTAAATGTAGGTAGTGTTAGTAGTGTTGATACCATAACTTTTACTGGAGCAACTGTTACCGATAATGGTAGTGGTGATGTTGATGTTTCAATTGATACATCATCGTTAGCTGTTGATGATGGTTCAGTAACTGTATCATCAGTAGAATCTATTACTTTTACTGGAGCAACAGTAAGTGCTGGAGCTGCTGGTAATGTTGGTGTTTCTATTTCATCTGGTATTAGTGGTGTAACTACAATTGATGGTGCAAATGTACCTACATCTGTAAGTAGTGTTACTACTATAAATTTTGAAGGAACAACAATTACTGATGAGGGTAGTGGTGAAATAACAATTATCCCAGACCCAATTACAACACCTGAATTAAATACATTTACTGGTTCAATTGGAGATAGAGTAACTACATTAGAAGAAGAAAGTACTAACACTCAACTAAACACATTCACAGGTTCATTCTCATCTTCTATGGAAGGTAGAGTAACTACATTGGAAGATGCTAGTGGTGTTGGTGTAACACCACAAGGAACTATAAGTGGTTCACAACAAATTGATGATTTAGGTTATATCTCATCATCTAGAAAATTCATATCAGATACAATTACAATTACATCGGCTAGTATCGATGGTGATATAACACTTGGAATTGCACCTGGTGGTGGAGGAGACGGTGGTGATGTTTCATTTAATAATAATTATCGTATCGTGTCCCAATCTATTGCAGATGGAAGTGATACTAATTTACAATTAACAAATATAAAAATTGGAACTGGAATTAACGATTTTCAATTCCTAAATTTCTCAGAATCATTAGATAGTAGATTTGGTTCTAGTGGTGGTGCTGATTTCATAAATGATGTTAGTATTCAAAATGGTGTAATTACTTTCGCTGGAACTGGAAATGCATTTAGTGCAGATGTTCCATTACCAACTGGTACTATATCTGGTTCAACTCAATTAACTGAATTGGGAGTTGCATTATCTAGTGATATAAATGAGGCATATATAAAGGATAGATTACCACAAAGTTTACTATCTGGTTCGGAGCAAATTACTGATTTCGGATTCGCTTCAAATGCAAGTACTTCATCATTAGCATTTAAAGATGCTATATCTGGTTCATTTAGTTTACTATCAGCATCACTTTCTGCTAGAATTGGTAATGAGGGTAGTGGTATTACTGAAACTAGATTAGGTGAAGTAACCTCATCTATGTTAAATGGTGGTTCAGTTGATGGTAATGATAATGTAATAACATTAGTTTCATCATCACAACAAATAACATATTCAGGTATAACTGATACTCCATACTTTATAGGAGTTGGTGCTACAATAACAAGTGGCTCTGATGTAGAAAATATACCATATTTTAATGTATCAATTGATAATGCTTCGGATAATACATCATTAAACCTATTTACATCATCTGTATCACAATCAGTTGATACATTGATATTGGATAGTGGTTCATTTTCAGAAAGAGTAACGGCATTGGTAACAGATAGTGGTTCATTTTCAGAAAGAGTAACAACTGTTGAAGTTAGTAGCGGTACTGCGAGATTCCAAAGTTTAGAAACTAAAAGTGGTTCAGTTGATAATAGTATTAATCAAATAAATACATTTACAAGTTCCTTTTCATCTTCAATTACTGCGAGAATCACAACTGTTGAAGGAGCTGGGGGAGGAGCTGATTATATATCGAATGTTGTATGGAATGAACCTAATTTAGTTTTTACTGGAAATGGTTCTGGATTTAGTGGAAATGTTAATATATCATCCGTATCTGGAAGTGGTATTCAAGAGTTTGAATTTACACCAATATCGGAATCCTTTGCAAGTAGAATAGATGCACTTGGAACTGGTGGAGGTGCTACTGAATTAGAAGATTTATCTGATGTGGGTAATATCACTGTTGATGTAATCGATGGTGATATCCTTAGATGGGTAGCAGCTGAGCAAGAATTCACACATAGTAAAGATTTAAATGGTGATTATAAAATTACTGGTTCATTGGATACCAAAGGTTCTATGGGTCTTAGTGGTTCGTTAACTGTAATAGGTACAGTAACCGCTGATTCATTTGTAGCAGGAGATGTAGGTACACCAACAATTGATTCAGCTACTGATTTAGATTTATCTGCTACCAATTATATTACTATTGATGCTGGTAATCAAATTACAATTACTACTCCAAGTAGATTACAAATCTCAGCATCATATGTTTCAATTAGTGATGTACTTACAATAGAACAAAGATACGATACACCTACATTAGGTGATGTACCAACTGGTAGTATCATTGTATCTGCGAGTGTTGATAGACCTAAACCCTGGATGTGGGATGGGTTGGATTGGAATCCATTTTATTAATCCCAACTAACGTATGGTAACGTATAATGTAATATTACATAAAGGTGTAGATTATCAATCCTTTTGGGATGATATGGAAAACGAAAACGATGGGGGTAATTTATATATCCCAAATCGAACAGTTGATTCACCCAATCAAAGACTAAATTCACAAAGACAAACTTGGTACACACTTTCGGAAGCAGAAGCTGAAACTGTAAGGAACGATGAACGAGTTCTTGCGGTAGAGATTCCGCCTGAATTTAGAGATGATATTTTTATCTCTAATAATGCAACTCAAACTGGTACATTTACCAAAACAAGTTCAGATAGTGGTAATTACCAAAATTGGGGATTGATTAGAACATTATCAAAAGATAATAACTATGGTACATCAGCTACCACCTCAGAAAATTACACTTACACATTAACTGGTAAAGGAGTAGATGTTGTTACACAAGATAGTGGTATCCAAACGGACCATCCAGAATGGGAAGGTAGATTTGAATCAGTAGATTGGGGAGTATATGGAGCATTTACACAAAACGCAAATCACGATAGAGATTTCGATGGACATGGTACTCATTGTGCTGGTATAGCTGCTGGTAAAACATTTGGTTTTGCAAAAAACTCAAAAGTATTACACCAAAAGATTGTTGGATTAGAAGGTTCTACTGATAGTGGAACTGGTATCTCACCATCTTTTGCATTTGATGCTATTAAAGGTTGGCACAACGCTAAATCAATTGACCCTTTAACTGGATATAAAAGACCAACTGTTGTGAATATGAGCTGGGGTTATCTATCAACACTTACCAATTCTTCAATAACTTCAATTACTTTTAGAGGAGTAGAAAGTACATCTAGTGATATTTTTAACTCAGCGGGTAGAGAAGGTGGATATGGGATACAAACTAATATTTACAGCTCATCTCCTTTAACTTATGCAACTAATCTTAGAATAGTATCAGTTGATACTGATATAGAAGAACTTTTAGAAGCTGGTGTTCATATTTGTATTGCTGCTGGTAATAGAAGTAATAAGATAGCAGAGCCGGGTGTTGTTGATTTTGATAACTTTTACACAGAAACATCAACCGATACATATTATCATAGAGGTTCATCCCCATATGGTGATGCATCTTTAAATGGCGGACCTAGAGCAATTATAGTAGGTAATATGGATTCTAATCCATCAAGTTCAACTAATGACCAAAAAGCTAATTCATCTGAAACTGGACCTGGTGTTGATATTTATGCACCTGGTACTGGTATAATGAGTGCTACTTCTAATACAAATAAATGGGGTGGTGGTTCACAAAATTACTATTTAAACTCATCATTCAAACAAACTAATATAAGTGGAACATCAATGGCATCACCTCAAGTAGCTGGTGTATTGGCTTGTATATTAGAACTACATCCAGAATGGACTCCCGCTCAAGGTAAACAATGGTTGTTAGATAATGCTGGTTCAGCTCTTCTAAATACTGGTACTGTGCAAGATTGGGCAAATGATAGAAGTTTAAAAGGTGGTGAAGCAAAGGTATTACATATGCCATTTAGTAACCCAACACCAATTAAAGTAAGTGGTGGTATAGCTATGAATTTTAACATAGGTATCAAAGAAAGATAGAACTTTCTAAAATTTTAATATATATAATAAACATATAGTACAATGATTTACGAAGAAATAACGGAGGATACATTAAACGAAAAGTTAATTACATATGGTAATAGAAAACCATATGGACAAGTTGTATTTGTTGCAGGTGGAGCTGGTAGTGGTAAGGGATTCGCTATTAGTAACTTTTTAGATTCATCATCATTTAAAATAAGAGATGTAGATGAAATGAAGAAACAACTTCAGATTCTTAATCGTTTGGGTAAAATTGATATTAATACTATTATCAAAAAGCATGGTAAGAGTATCAAACCTAAAGATGTTGATTTAATTAATAAAATACAAGATGAAGGATTCAAACTTCAAAATCTAAACTTAAAGAACCCAGACCATGTATATGCATTACACATATTGGTAGATGCAATGGGTATTAAAGATAAAACATTACACTCTCTTTTAAGTGGAAAGAACAACCCAGAAACACTACCAAACATATTGTTTGATATTACGGCAAAGAAAATAACATCTATAACATCAGTAATAGCTGATTTAAAGAAAGCTGGTTATAAGGCTGATAACATACATCTAACTTGGATTCTTACCAATTATGTAACCGCTATGGTTAATAATAGAAACAGAGCTAGAATGGTACCTGAAGATATTCTTTTACAAACACATGAAGGAGCTTCTAACACTATTTGGGGAATTGTTACTAAGGCATTACCTAAAGGTATGAATGGTAGAATCGATGTAATCCTAAACAATCCAGAACATACTGTATTCTATACTGATGATGATGGTAAAACGATTAATGGTAAGGTAAAGGGATTCAAATCACTTCCTCTTAAAAAGGCAAAGGGTGGTATCTACGCAGAAGCAGTTTGGAAAAGGTTATTATTTAGTTGGGTTAAGGGTAATGCACCTGATACAATCACCGCTAATATGAAAGAATCAGTAAACGAAGCATATATTGTATTACATTCACCAAAGAAAGGTGTAAAGCCAGTAACAACTGCTGCTTATAAAGATAAGAAAGATGCTGAAAAGTGGGCAAAGGAGTTGGGTGGTATTACCATGATAGTTCAAAAGAAAATCAAAGGTATTGATGAAGCTCAACAGGTAAATTCAAAATCGGTAGATGTATTACGAAGAGCCGTTCAAAAAATAAACAAAAAATATAAAGTACAAGTAAGTAAAATCGGACCAACTAAAGGTGAAGTTGAAATAGAACTTGGAGATGGAAATCATCCAGACAGTGACTACCATGCTATTGATAAACTAGTAAGTAAATTAGGTATAAAAAAGTATAGTATATTCAACGAATCAGTTGTTAGTGAAGATTCACCTGAAAGTGCACATCCACAGGGTAGTGATAAGTTAACCAATCGTACGGTTGTAATGGATATGTTAGATGTAATATCACATATGAAGTTTGGGCCTGATTACCATAAATTAACTACTTCACAAAAAAAGGAAGTACATAAAGAAGCAATTAAAGGTTATCTAATAAATGATAAACCATTTAAAGAATCAGTAAATGAAGCTGGAGTAAATGTTTGGTATTTTTATAAAAAAGCTAACAAAGATAAGAATAAATTTTTTAAGATGTTATCTGATTTTCGTAAAAAACATAGTGATACTGTATGGATAAAGATGTTAAATTATGCTCTTGAGGATTTTAATGAAAATCCAACGAAGTATAAAACAATTGATGATAAACAAAATATATTGTTTAAAAATCTTCAAACCAATAAAAAGGCATACGAATAAGTAAACAAAGTTAAGAAATTAAATTAAAGAAAAGATTGGTTATTCCAATCTTTTTTTGTATATTAGTATTACTATAACAACTTTAGGTTTTGTGTATGAAAAAGAGATTACTCTATATTTATATACATAAGAACAAAAACTTAAAATAGTATATAATAATGGAAGAAGTTACAAACAACGAAGAAGATGGTGGGAAGTTATTTCCACACTTAGACCCAACCAAAGATTTATCAGTAGCACCTAAACAAAGAAACAAACGAGGTTTGGGAGCTAGACCTTTGATGGAATCTGAAATCAAAGAAGTTCAACAAAAAGCACGTTCTGCTGCAGAAGCCGCAAGGTTGTTGGGAGTATCCTATAACACATACAAAAAGTACGCCAAAGAATATGGTATCTTTGAGGATTTAAAAAATCCACATGGTATTGGTATTCGTAAGGGTAGTAACCCAAATTCATTAGCACATGGGTTAGATGATATCTTAGCTGGTAAACATCCGGAATATCCCGTATGGAAATTAAAAAAGAGATTATTGGATAATGGTTACATTGAAGAGAAGTGTGCTTCTTGTGGATTTGAAGAACGAAGGGTAACTGATTTTAGGGTTCCATTGGTATTGGACTTTATTGATGGAGATAAAAAGAACCACCTATATGATAACCTCAGAATGTTGTGTTTTAATTGCTCTTTTCTTATAAATGGTAACCTTACTGGACCAAAAAAGGAGTATGAATATTAATTTTAAAAAAAGTTTGGTAAATTCAATTAATTTTTGTATCTTTACTTAAATTAATAATATATATAAATATAAAACAAAGATTATGTCAAAGTATTTTGAAGTAACAGTTGAAGTAGTGGTTGCCACACTAAAAAATGGTAAAGACAAGAAAAACAAAGAAATCTATTTAGTAGATGCTATGTCAGTAACTGAAGCCGAAGCAAGAGTTGTAGGGGATTTTAATGATGCTGGTGTAAATGTAGATTATAAAGTAAGTGGAGCTCGTGAGAGTAGAATTATAAGAGTTATCGAATAGTGAAGGAACCTGAAGTTATTACCGAAGAGGTAAAAGTAAAAGTTGCTAAGAGAGTTCCACCGGGTGACCGATGGACTCCCTTAGATAACTCTTCAGTCGTACTTGAATCATTAACAGATGTATTAGAGTATGTTTACCAAAAAGATGGCAATACGCAATTCTTTATGGATGCTAGGGAAGGTTTTACTTATGTGATTAAAAAAGAAGAAACAATTATAGAACCAAAACCCGATAAAAAGTATTCATTGTATGGAGAAGATTAGAAAGTATTTCCGAAACCTATTAATTGCATTAGCAACTATGATATTAGCATCATTCGCAGTAACAAATCACACCGTTAGGGAAAGTGAATTGACTGAGGATTCTGATGATTTTCAGATGTTTATCTAATCAGTTGATATTTATATTAAACTAACAAAACAAAAATTATGATTATTATTTACACAATAGCAGTGATAGCAGTCGTTGCGGCAGTATTAGTTTACCTTCAAAAGACAGGTAAAATAAAAGATTCAGATGGAGATTTAATTCCAGATGTAGTAGAAGATAAAATTGAACAAGCTGAAAAGGTTGTCAAAGAAACAAAACGTAGAGCTAAGAGAGTTATTGAAGAAGCTAAAGATGTGGCAGATGCAATAAAGGAAGTAGCCAATCAATCTAAAGATGTAGTTGATGCAGTTAAGGGAAAATCTCGTAAGGGAAGAAAACCAGCATCAAAGAAAACTACACCTAAGAAGAAATAATGGAATTTCAATACTTTATCATTTTCGGTACAATAAGTATAGTGGTATTGGTATTAACCTTTATCATATTTAAGTTACAAAGTTCAGTATCCGATTTGAGATACGAGCTAAAACTTGGTAAAATTAATTGCCAAAAAGACTTGGATAGGTTAGAAGATAAAATCAATCAAATAGTTGTAAAAGATTCAGATACCTATTCTAGGGAAATTGAAAAATTAGAACATCTGCACAAATCGCTTATTAAATTAATTGATGATAAAGAGCAAGAAAACCGAATGCACCGAACACTACTTAAAGATTAGATAATGAAGAAGGATATTTCTGATTCCTATAATTGGGATGATGAGTTTGATAGAAAAAAGAAAAAAAGTTCTGTTAAAAAGAATACGAATTACAAACGTAAAGATAAATACAAACAGGATTATTTTAAAGATGACTATTAATAATTCACCATATTTATTATAATGAAGAATAGACGTATAACAACATCAGAATATATATTATTACTAAGTGTATTATTATCTATACTATTATCATCTTATATATTTGTTATTGTTGGTGACAGAATGATGGGATTGTTTATAGGTTTATGGGCACCAACAATAACAGGTTTAATAAATTTCATAAACATAAAGTTTAAGAAATAAAAGGTTACTTATTTAATGAAAGATGTTACAATTTTGATTCAAGGGAAGATTTCCCAAGAATCATATAATTATTATGTAGAAACATTTCCACAATTTCCTATTGTGATTTCAACATGGTCTGACCACACATTGGACTTATCGTATTTTCCAAGCAACCTACAACTCATTCAATCTAAACTTCCCAAAGAAAGTGGGGAGCAGAATATGAATTATCAATTTGTCTCAACGATAAATGGATTAAATAATGTATCTACTAAGTATGTTGTAAAGGTTAGGGGAGATGAATATTATTCAAATATAGATTTTATTAGAGATTTAGTTGAAAGTAGACCCTCTAAGATTTGGACAGTACCTGTATTCTTTAGACATGGTACGGATTTCCCATACCATATATCAGACCATTTAATGGCAGCAACAACTGAAAATTTAAAGTTTATGTTTGGAGCTACTAAATATGCATTTGATAATAAGTTAATATATCATGTGGTTGATGGACAACGTTATTCATATTGGGAACCTGAGATAAACTTAACTAAAGGATATCTTATGGCTAAATACAAAGAGGAATTTCATACAAAGGAGATGAATCAGATAATGGTTGAAAACTTTGATATAATTCCATTAACTGAATTAAAACCATATAAGATAATTGCAAATATATTTAAAACATATTGGTATAATAATTTTACACCTGAGTTAAATCAAAGTATTTCTAAGATAGAACATTTGTTAGATAAGAAAGCACCATACGAATTACAATGATACTAATATCACATAGAGGAAACATAAACGGAAGAAGGGTTCCATTTGAGAATCAACCAAACTATATAGATACAGCATTATCAGCTGGTTATGATGTGGAGATTGATGTTTGGTATGAAAGAGAAAGTGGTAAGTTATATTTAGGACATGATACGGCTGATTATCAAATCGATATTGATTGGTTGGATGAGCGAAGTGATAAGTTGTGGATACATTGTAAGAATATGGATTCACTTTCATATTTTAATAAAATCAACACCTTTGGACCCGAATACAATTACTTCTCACATGATAAAGATATGGGGGTATTAACATCATATGGGTACATATGGTCAACTAACCTATATGATAATGGAATTTTAGTATTACCAGAAGTGTTTGAAAAAACACCAATAGAAACGACAATCGGAATATGTTCCGATATAATTCAAAACTATAAAAAATGAAAAGAGTAGTAGCAGGAATTTGTATTAAGTATAAAGATAATATACCTCACATTTTATTAGGATTAAAACCTTCAGGTCACTGGGAATTTCCCGGTGGAAAAGTTAAGAAGGGTGAAACTGATACAAATGCATTACATAGGGAATGGATTGAGGAATTGGATGCTGATATTGAAGTAGGTGATTTCTATGTGAATGTGGAGAATGGTATGTATAATGTACACTTCTACAAAGTAGAACTCAGTAAAGATGAAAACGATGGAAGTGAAGCAATTGCTAAAGAACACATTGAAGTATCTTGGCATGGTTTAGATAGTTTAGAGGATGTATCAATGGTTGTTGGTAATGATTTAGTAGTAGATTTATTAATAGAAGATTATTTGTAATATGAAAGTACGTAAGTTAGATGAATTTTTTAAAGGTTGGGTAGTTGGTAACTTCGAACCATCATTATTCAAAACTGATGACTTTGAAGTTTCCGTAAAGAACTACAAAAAAGATGATTACGAACATACTCATTACCATAAAGTGGCAACTGAGATAACCATCATCACAAAGGGTAGTGCTGAGATGAATTCAGTAGTATATAATGAAGGTGATGTTATTATAATAGAACCTGGTGATAAAACTGATTTTAGAACAATTAGTGATGTAACGACAACTGTAATTAAATTTCCTTGTGTAAAGGATGATAAGTATATTGTAGAATGAGATTATTATATATAGATATTCCAAATACAGATGATATTCTGTTTAGTAAGAGTTTTGTAAATAAAGTTGCAGAATTGAATGGATTGTTTGTACCTGTACATTCAACTGGTACATCTTGGAAATATCCATCTCAAATTAAAGGGTGGCGAGATTGGGATTTCACATCACAATCTCAGGGTAAGTTTAGAGATGTTGATGAGTTCAGCTTTAATTCAACCGATATATTGGTAACTACAATTAGAAACCCATTTAATTTACTATATCAATATTTTTTAAACGATTGGGCCCGATGTAGGGAACATCATAACTTACCAACCGAAACACATACTGTGGAAGATTTCCATAAATTTGTGGATATATACTTAGATAGGTCTATTGTATTTCATGCACCATTATTTCGTAAATCCTTATTTTCCCAACTGAAAGATATTGAAGGTAATTGGCTATTGACTGATACTAGTATCATTCAAAGATATGAAACTATTGAAGAGGATATTGTTAAGTTCTCTAAATTTACAGGTATATCTGATATAGTGTTGGAACCAACCCCATTACAAACAAATTACTTTGATATGTACACTTCGGAACATATTAAGCAACTTGAAGTATTGTGGAAAGATGATTTAGAATACTTTGGGTACACATCATCGGCACCAACAACTAAAAATGTGGTAAGGGTTAAACCTAAACAAATTACATCTAAGAAGAAGATAGCAATATGTTTTTCTGGTGAGATTAGAGATTTGGAAAGAACTAAGGATTATTGGAGTAAACTTATTAAGGAATATGATATGGATGTGTATGCATCCTTTTGGAATGTTGAAAATGAGGAAAGGGGAGATACATTTGATAACTTCCATAGGTTGTATGATGTAAAGAAAACTGAAGTAGAATCGTTTAAATCGTTTGAACAATCAACTCTATCACAGTTACGTATGGGAATCAATCCACCAAACTCATTACAACAGCATCTAAGAGAGTCTTGTATGAACTTTGGTACATTATCAATGTGGTATAAGATATGGAGAGCAAACCTACTTACAAAGGAATTGGATATTGATTATGATATTGTAATAAGAGCTAGAACTGATATATTCTTTGATGAACGATTGGATATAACTGAAAATGAAATGTTTAACATACCATATGGTAGAGTTAAGACATCAGATTGGAAAGATTCAGATGGTATTTGTGACTTATTTGCATATGGTTCACCTAAGTTAATGGATTATTATTCAACCTGTTTATTTTATATGATGGAGCATTTGAATAAAGATTACTATATGGTACCACATGAATATTTCCTACATACTCACTTAAACAAAGTTAGTATCCCAATTAGATTTATAGGAACTAATTTAACAATCACCAGAACATCAAAAGGTAGTGATGATGAATTATATTGTAAAGGTGTTGATATTAGGGAGGAGATATTACAATCAGATTTTATGGACTTAACACCTAATTCAGAACTACGTTGGAGAGATGATATAAAAAACATCTTAAAATAATTACTATTTTTTAAAAACTCCATATTTAAGTGAGAAACTCATAATAAATAATATGGATATCAACGAAAGAGTGCAGGAAATTTTAGATAAGTTAGAAGAATCTATAAATTATGAAGATTTTAGATTAGTAGATGAGGCACGTAGAGAGTTGCTGTTTGTATTGGAAGAATTAGAAAGTGATTACCCAACACATGATTCTATGGAATACTAACCATTAATTAACCTATATATAAAAGACTCAACTTAATTGTTGGGTCTTTTTTTTTGAAAATAAATGAGAAAAAGCTTGTGTATGTCATTTATTATTCTTATATTAGAGTGTTGTTAAGATTGAGAGATTGGTGAACAACGTTAACCCACTTAAATTATAAAATATGAATTACAAAAGATTTGACCGACATGAATTAATGAAACATGGATTCCTTTTCGATTACCACTCAACTACAATCAGATTGGTAAGAGATTACATATGGGAAACTATGAAAGAAGTACATCATCCAATACTTAATATGTTAAATGGTATATGGGATGGTTACTTATATGATGAGTTATTAGTTAAATCATTAATTCTTCCAGCTGAAGATTATCGAAGAATCGAAGATATGGTTACATTGATTAATGAACATATCGAAAATCAAAAATAAATCAAATAAAGCTTGTTTAATCCAAATACATTTCGTATATTAGACAAGTAATGAGGTGGGAGTTCCATCTAATCAATAACCCTTTAAAAACAAATAATATGAATAAATACGGAAATTCTTCTTATTGGCTCTCTGACTGGGAGGATGATAACATTGTAGTTGATACAATGAATGAAGCTGAAAAGAAATCAAATGACCTTTACAAATTATCAGCATCTAAAAGAGCTATATCAAACTTTGTAAATATTGTTACTAACGAACAAATTAGTGTTAGATTCAACCAAAGAGGTGATTCTTATACCAATGGAAAGAGTGTGGTAATTGGTTCTAATATATCTGAACCAAAGGATTTTGATGTTGCTGTTGGATTAGCACTGCATGAAGGTTCTCATATTAAACTTTCTGATTTTAATTTACTTAGTGATATCTATAACTTAGTTCCTCAACATATTAAGGATGGCGCCATTAAGAAAGGTATTATCAATCCAGTTTCAGTTATCAAAGATTTATGGAATGTTATAGAAGATAGAAGAATTGATAAATTTGTATTTGATTCGGCTCCAGGTTATAGAGATTACTACCGAAAAATGTACGATAAGTACTTTAATGATAAGTTGATTGATAAGGCTCTTCTTTCAGATGAACATACTGAAGAGAGTGTTGATTCTTATATGTTTAGAATTATTAACCTACACAATAAGAATACTGACTTAAAGGCTTTGAATGGTCTTAGAGAGATTTATAAGGTAATAGGATTAGGTTCTATTGATAGATTAAAAAGTTCCTTAGATGCTTTCAATGTGGCTCTAAAGGTATTCCAAATCATTATGAGTAACTTACCAACTTCCGAAGATGGTGAAGGTGAGGGTAATGGTGATGAAAATCAACAAAGTGAACAATCTCAAAACGGAAATGGTGGTAATGGTTCGGATGAACCACGTGAAATGACCGAAGAAGAGTTTGATGATTTAATGAATGGAATGGATGGTGAATCTCCTACTGGTGGTTCTGATGAATCTCCAACTGGTGGAGGTGGGATGGAATTGGATAATGTTCCTGATGATATGGGTACTCCCTCTGATTCGAATGATGCTGATGGTGGAACTGAAAAGGTAAAACTAACTGATAGACAAAAAGACCTTCTTAAAAAGAAAATCCAAAAGCAAAGAGATTTTATGGAAGGTGATATTCGTAAAAAGACTATGAGTAAAACTGATGTAAGAAACCTTGAGGCGATTGATGAAAGTGGTTCTGAAGTTACTAACGTTGGTGATAAACTTGAAAATGGTTACGGAAGAATTTCTAATGGTACCCAATGTATCGTAGTTAAGAAACTTACTAAATCATTATTAGAATCTTCCATATTTCCAATGACTTATAATAATTACTATAATATAGAAGAAGAAGGACTCATTCGAAGAACTTATGAAAGTACAGTTGCTGAAGGTATAAGAATTGGAACCATATTAGGTAAGAAACTTCAGGTAAGAGGTGAAGATAGAAACACTATCTTCAATCGCCAAAAATATGGTAAGATTGATAAACGAATGATATCATCATTAGGATTTGGAAACGAAAATGTATTCCAATATATGGAAACTGATTCGTATAAGAAGGCTAACCTACACGTATCTATTGATGCTAGTGGTTCTATGGGTGGTGACAAGTGGACTAGTACTTTGAAAAATGTGGTTGCACTTTGTAAAGCTGTTGATATGATTCAAAACCTATCCATTCAGGTTACATTTAGAACTACTTCTGGTGAAAAACCTTATATTGTTAAGGCTTATGATTCTCGTTCTGATAAGTTCTCTAAAGTAAAACAAATGTTCCCAACACTTTGTCCTGGTGGTACTACTCCTGAGGGATTATGTTTTGAGGCTATTATGAAGAACTTTTTAGGAAGTACAAATGATATGGATTCTTACTTCTTAAATATCTCAGATGGTGAACCTTACTTTGGTAACAGTGAACTTTACTATTCAGGTGAAATGGCTTACCAACATACTCGTAAAATGGTAAAACAAATGGAAGGTATGGGTATTCAAACTCTATCATACTACGTTGATAGTTATGTACGTGATGGTGGTGAACCATCCGATGGTTTTAAAATTATGTATGGTAAAGGAGCTAAGTTAATTGATATTACTAATGTATCTCAAATCACCAAAACAATGAACGGACTTTTTCTTCAAAAATAAATGAGAAAAAGCTTGTGTATGTCA
>Ga0115008_10002260_pt1 | contig 15964 bp, 20 predicted proteins | sample FraStrMetagenome_FD_87164 | JGI IMG/M metagenome (GOLD analysis project Ga0115008, IMG submission 87164) | Marine eukaryotic phytoplankton communities from Arctic Ocean - Fram Strait ARC3M Metagenome | ecosystem: Environmental > Aquatic > Marine > Oceanic | place: Fram Strait | collected...
CCCTTCTTGCCAACGAATGACAGATTTATAGAACCCTTATTTAATTTTATATGCCTCTTCTCTAACGAACTGAGGCCATATGTGTTGTTATCTTTTGCATAGCAATCATTACCAACACGTATATATGTCTTTTGGATAATTTTGATCATTACGGGTATTTCATTCGTTGGGTCCGATGTGAGGTCCTTATTTACTTTAGATTCCAATAAACGATATCTCCTGGAAAATTCACCTATCCGTTTGTATTTCTCGACACTAGTTAGTAGTACCCACATTGGGTGATAAATGTATTGTGTTCTTTTTTTGTCATCAAGACCTGTGGCTTGGAGGTGACTCAGTTCCGAGTTTGATATACAAACATTAGTCCAGTTAGGAGGGATACCCAGCATCTTTATACGAGCTATTTCCTTCTTGGTACATTTTATACCGTTATTCCTGTACTTGAATACATGTACGCTTTTGTCGTTAATCTTTGATATTCTAGTAAGTGTTCGGACTATGGACATACCATTAGTGGACATACCATTAGTGGACATACCATTAGTGACCATTTACTATAATAAAAATTAATTAATTTGGTATAAAAACCGTATATTTATTTCAAATAATCGAATGTTGGTGCTGTGAAATAAATTAATAAAGAACACAACGCACCACCTATAAACGCCAAAAAAGGAACACCAAGTTCCGTTAATTCTAATTCGTCGTTAGACAACCAGATAGTCGTAGTTACAACGGAGTATACAACAAAGAACACAAGTCCTCCATATACCACTGAGTTTTTAAGATTAACGGAATTTTGGACACCTAACGCAGAAGCCAACCAGATAGCTATAACCACAGAAGCGATTACGTTATTGACTAATTTTGCATTTGGAACTAATAATTTATTTAACCCTAGAGCTACCAACATCACAGGGACTATGACAATTAAATACCGGATGGTACCTATTCTAGATGAATCTTTCCATGTTCCGAAGTAGGACAATTCTGTTCGCATTATATTAACATACGTATATGTTATATTCTAAAATTAATCGAACACGTTAGAATTTAGGATTAAAACTAGACCTGGTCAGATTCTTATTCTCCTTTAGTCTAGTCCAATTACCGACCTGTTCGTATACTGGGTTAGGGCTCATAGCACAGGTGCCATTGTTTCCAGGTGCTACACCAGGAATGAACTCGTAGCATCCACTCTGACTGGATTGGCCACCAGCACCAGCCCTTACGTTCTCCAATGCATGGATACCGTGAGCATTAGTATATTTCTGGTTACCCCTTAATCCAAAATCCTTGTCTCCGAATGATTCCGGAGCAGATAGGACACAGTTATCACCACAGGTGTCTTTGGGTGTAAAGTGATCAGGGTAGAATGCAGACGTACAATTACCGGATCCACCGGTTTTGTAGTTTCTAGCAAGTCCCTTTCCACAACTACGGAACTCGGTGACTTCATCCTTAACTAATTGTCCTATGTTACCTTGGATAGGTAGAGGTCCTTCCTCCCTTTCCATTGGTTTCTGGTCCCCTGGTGAATGAGACCAATTCATCAATCCAGGTTTCCATGGTTTGGTGTTAGGTCCGGATATGATGTTAGTTGTTTGGTTGGGGATGTCAGATCTTGCGAAATCCTTGTCACTGGGGAATACACTAAATTTATCTCCTGGCGCAATCATTGTTATACAATCATTATATTTTTTATTTTGTCTTATTAAACCTTGTTGTTTAAACCTTGTGTTTAAAATTTTTTAAACTTTGTGTTTAATTTTCCCAGTGAATACGATAAACATCAGAAAGAAGAAGGATCCCGCTAACGTTGCAGTAGTTATCATATCTGACTTATCCATATAGTATTATACTTTTATTTTAATTAAATGGTTAGAACCTCCAATACTGGTATGCACTGGCATTAAAGTTCAATATCTCTGGGTTTCCTCTGTTGTAACTCAGACAAGCAGGTTGGCTTATTTGATCCAGATACATGGGTACCAACCAATCCACGGTCTTATACTCTTGTGGGTGCCACCATGGACTTGGGATATTGAATACCAACCCTGGGGCAGTGAAATGTTCTACTGCCGATGAATTACAACAAACTAGGGTGACGATTACAGCTACAATAGCAGCTACAGACATAATAGAATTATTCATACTCTTAATATTACCTTACATTTTATTTCTGGAACCAAAGTAACTTAAAAGAAAGAATTGTAATATAATTAAGTAATTAACATGAAGAGAATATCCAAACCCAAACCAGATACAGGAATAAAGGTTCCTTCGGTTACGTTGAACGAATGGTCCAACAGGTTTGTCCTGGAGTTCCAACCAGAATTCGAATATAAGTTTACCCCAAGTAAGGTCAAATACGACACCATATTTTCAAGACCTTCACAGACCCTCGTAGAGACTGATAAGTACAAACACCTAATAGAGAATAAGAACGAAATTGATAAATTCAAGGCTATAGATAAGTTGTACTTGTGGAGAAAGTGGTCCAAAGTTGTAAACCCATATGAAAAAATCTCAGATTTCTCTACTGCATTGGAAAGTGTCACAATCAGTAGGGCCTTTTTCAAACTATATGAAGTATTGTACTTTTGTGAGATAAAGGATATTAAGACGAGTTTACATATATGTGAAGCACCCGGTGGGTTTATAAGTGCATCAAAACATATATTCGAGGGTCTGGATTGGTGTGCACAGACTCTATATGAGGGTGGTGGAAGCCTCGAGATAAATGACGGACTAGACCCTTCTAAGTGGATCCGAAACGGTGACGGGAACTTGTATAAATTAGAAAACATCGTTTCATTAGAAACTAAAATAAATAATAAGATGGAATTGATTACCGCAGACGGTGGGTTTGACGTTTCTCATAACCCAAATAACCAAGAACAACTGTCGTCTAAGCTAATTTTTTGTGAGATACTGTCCGCTCTCCATTGCCAAGCAAATGGTGGTGTATTTATATGCAAAATATTCGAATCCGTGACTAGACCCACCTATCAGCAAATGCTGTTGTTATCTAATTACTACGAATCAGTAACAATTGTCAAGCCTAGGACAAGCAGGTATACTAATTCTGAGAAATACATCATATGTAAGGGATTTCTGGGGATTGGTAAAGCTGAATTGGATGGACTTGATTCTATCCTTACTGGGTGGAAAGAAGGTTGTTACTGTAAGGATTTTGGAATAGAGTCCAAAAAATTCAAATACAAACAGTTCAAGGTATATAATACGTTTATTGCGGTAAACCAGTCATGGTATATCCACCAAGCCGTCCAGAGGGCTAAGAATAACGACAAAGCTGTTTATAATAATATGGTGACAATGCAGAATAAGAGAGCACTCGTATTTTGTCAAGCCTTTGACCTTAAAACTGATAAAGATGTATGCGAACACACAAACCTTAAGAAGGTTGATGGTTCTTATGGCATCCAGTATATGTTTAAATGTAATAATTGTCTACAACTACTGGTGGATGTCTAAAACAATGCAGAATAAGAGAATACTCTTAATTTGCCAAGTCTTTGTTTGGATTGTTTAATTAAAAATTTATAAATTGTATAGTTACTTCTTAGCTTTCTGTTTGCTCCACATCCCAGCAACCTCCTTGAAGATTTCGGTACTGGTCATATCCGGGTTCTTCTCTCTGATTGCTCCGATGTTGCTACTCATAAATTTATTATATTCGGTAGGTGCTCGCTTGACCTTGGGTACCTTTGATCCCATCTTTGAAGATTTCTTCAGGGAAGAGACTTCCTTTTTAAGTGCATCGAATTCTTGTCTTGTAACGTCAGTCATTTTATTATATTATGTATATCAAAGGTATTATAAATTTTACCGTTTAACCGCATTTAAAAATATTAAACTTATTATAAATGGGACCTGAAAGTGAGAACGGAATCCACCTAAGAGTAGCTAGGTGTTCGGGGTGTTCCCTAAATGCCGATACGTCCAAATATGGGTATTTCCTGTCAGTTAATAATTGTAACCCAAAGACAATCGAAGGTGTGTCTACCCATGTATGTGATGTTACAATAAATAACCGGAGTTCCAGATATGTATGTAAACAGGTGAACTCTATCAGTGATTGTGTGGATCGCTTAAGCTATTGCCGTGATGGGACATTTGATAACAACAACGAGGATATGGCTAATTTCTGTAATTCAGTTATAGATGAACAAGAGTCCCATACAGAATTAGGGGACCAGACGTTCTATATATTAGATGGGCATATAATGTGGAATCTTCAAATGGAGGTTTCTAAATGTGGGACATCTAGGACATCTATACGTAATTCTGAAGGTGGCAGTTGGCCATCAGACCAGAGACCTAACTGTCTCCCGTACTCTGATGTCTTTATGGATAACAGGGTATGGGGTGGAGAGCATATGAAATGCCCTGATGGAGAACTTACTATGATGGAAACGGTATGTAATGATGAAGATTGTACACCATCCGTTGCGGAAAGTTCGGATTGCTGTATAATGCCCTCTAACTGTTCTAGTTCCGTCAAGGGTTGCGAACCCCTTAGGGAATCTGGTATAAAGATATGTGGTGACCAAGGCACCAGTGATATGGAAATGTGTGGTAACCCTTGTGCATCTATAGTAAATATCCCTGAACTGGGGGACGGGGCTAGGGACACGCTGTGGCACGATGAGATATGTGGGTTCTTTTGTCCTACCAAAGTTGTACAGGACTTTTGGTTTAAAAATTCAGACGAAGACTACGGGGACACCCCGTCATCAAGGGTTTGTAGCGAGGAATACTTTAATTTGTGTCGCCTAGCAGGGTGTAACCCCGATCAGAATTGTAAGGTAGATTGGGGTGAACAAGCAGGTGTATCCATCCGGGATTACCCAGAACAGTACCCAGTTGTTTATAAATTTCAAAATTAATAATACACAATGAAAAGTAATGTCGTTATTGATCAAAAATTTTAAGAATGTCTAAACAAATCATATGCAAGTGTCTGGACTTAATCGGGGAAGATCCTGGGTGGTATAGGTGTTTCCAATTAGGTGCAAGTGGTTCTGATGAAGATGTGGATAAAATAACTAAAGTAATTAGTGGATTATTAGGGGACGGATGTGAACCAAAGGTTAAACAGACTATAACGGTGTGTATGAAGTTGATAAAAGAAAGTGACTACTGGTATGATTGTTTTGAAGATGCGCTCAGTGGTTCGGATGAAGATATTGAGAAATTGGTGAATGTCGTTTTGGAATCTACTGATAATGAATAAATTAAATTAATTATCAACACCTTCGGGTGTTATGTGTTAATTTAATAGATTATGAAATTTCAGAAGTATTAAAATTATACTCCACCAAAAATTTGCATCAATATCAAAGTTCGCAACAAATCTACCGCTGTTCCCCGCAAACGCCATTTTCACATCTACCAAGAACGCCACAATCTCCATCATATGGTTTGTTGTAACCGGCATAATATGGATTCCTAACATGGTTGGTAGTGTATTGGGTTGGTGGGTTCCCTCCCTGTGCGAAACCGGGGTAACCGTTAACTACTACACCACCTTGGGCACCATACCCATTATTATAAGGAGGTATAGGGACTTTAGCAACAAACATCTCAGAGAATTTATTTTTTGTTACGCAGACTAAAAGTATAGCGATTGCTAATATAAATAGATTCACGACATTAGTTCTTGGATCTTTGCTAGCCATGGTTTTACTTGTATAAACATTTAAATTTTATTCGTTTAAACTTTTCTTTTTCTGGAAGACAAAGCTGAAATACAATCCAGAGATGTGATTCCCGCCCCATTCACTCTTCAAATTCTTAAAAGATGATTCCGGAACCCCCCAAGGAATTATGTCCATGTACAAATCATTCTTATTACATATTTTTAATAGGTCTTCTTTCCTGACCATATATTCCTTCAAAGATTCTTTCCTGAATTCGAAATACTGTTTCGTCTTTTTCTTATCATCGCAATCGTTCTTCAATGTAATATAATACGAAGATGGACCAGAACGTTCCAATTCAACGTTGTTAATTACTGTATTATCGTCCAACAATTTATCTATGACATCACCATCGGGTACAACACCTATAAAGTACCCACCTTCCACCAAAGACTTCGAGATCTCTGGGATCAATGTTTCTAAATCAAAGTAATGTAAAGCAAACTGGCAAGCTATTATCTGTACTTTCTTTTGATTTAACAACAAATCTAATTTAATATCCAAAACATCTTTGTGAAAAAACGATATTCTAGTCTTAACCTTCTTACATACCTTTTTATACCTCTTTATAGATTCGGATATACTATCACCGTGGTTATCCACACCCATTACCCTATCTATACCGGCGTTATCCCACTTGAAAATATCCCCTCCCCTACCAGAGCATAGATCCAACAAAAATATTGGTTTACCAACACCAAACATACCTCTCACGGAGTCAGCGGTGTCCATTATTATCGTCTTCTTGACATGATTGCAAATTCTTCGGTGTTCTTCCATCTTTTAATTTATTTTATTCTCTGTTCTTGTTTTTCTTACTTTATTATCTATTTTTATCCTTAAACTACTTCATATTCCACTTTACCGTCACCAAGTGCCTTTTTTATATCTTCTAAATTTTCTACATCTGTGTTCCATGTTTTACTACTACCGTCCCATTTTGACCCATGTTCACCAAAGATACTTCTATGTGCGTATGTATTCCCAGAGATATTTAACGTTTCACCGTCTACCTTTAATATCACCTTGTTGTTCCGAACTTTTGGTTTGGTATCGACGGATTCAGACCCACCGAATCCATTTGATAGTGTCTGTTTTTGACCCCCATTCTTAATTGCTATAATCTCTTGTGCAAATCTGGCATTCACTTCTACTAACCCCTGCAACTGTAATTTCATCTCTCTATTTTCTGCTATTAATTTACTTTCCATATCTAAAATGTGGGCTAACACCCTTTTCATGTCCGTGCCCGTGCCCGTGTCCATATTATTTATTGTCTTAAACGAGGGTTATGTTTAAACTGTTTTTGGTGCCTGTTGGCCCCACTATTTTTGTTGTATTTGGCGGGAGCTGACTCTACCGCGGTCGAATGTTCCTTGTAATGTAACTGTACGAAGGTTCCAAGCTTCAGTAAACTCTTGAAGCTCCGTTCTATGGTGTCCTTGTATTTCTTATCACTGAACCATAGTTCAATCCTATACAATGTCTTCCTATTAGGGATCGAACTATCCACAACTCTTATACCAGTTACCAAGTTCGACATCTCTAGTTGTTCTCCAATACACAACATAGATATGGTCTCCCACAAGTGGTCCATCTCCCCCATAGTCTTGAACTTTCTGATAGCAAGTTCACCTCCATTGGTATTCTTGGGATCCTCCCACTTGGGTTCTATACCCCTTTTAAAAAGACTGATTGATGCTATCTCTCTGTCCGGATTAGCAATAACAGGTTTCTCAGACCCATCTGAGAAGATCGTACCCGGGTATGGGTAGTTATTGTAATAACTCCAAAATTTTTCTATCGAGTTAAAACTCCCCAATTCCTTCGTATTCTGTTCATAATTTAATTTGCTATTCTTCTGATGCTCCCACAGTACCCACGTGTTTTCTAGAATATTTTCACCCATCCTCAATGGCCCTTCGTTATCTTTATTACTTAACCTTGTGATATCCTTAAATAAATCATGAAATAAAATATCAGTTAATAAATAGCAATGGATAAACTACATCATATGATCATAATAATAGTAATTATAATACTACTAGTTGTATGTTGTTGTTGTTATTGTGATAATAAATATCATATAATCCACAGGGCCAAGGAATACTTTGGGATGGTGGGTTGTCTATCTACGGAAGTTGTTGGTGATCAGACTTTTTGTCAGATAGGGAATGGTCCAGCGATAGACAAAACTGCTATGAGCAAATGGATGGGTTCGGGAAGTAGTAGATACACGAACCACGAAGGGAAGCCCATGTTCATAAACTCTGAACAGTATAGGTCAATTAATGGATTCTTACCCCCGTCGTTCTCCTTTTTCCCTTATGGCCTTAATGAGGATAGCTACAGACCAGATGACCCTTCATTGAGTGTACTAGACCCCACAAACGAGGTAAAAAATGTGGAATCTGGTAGGGCTATATGTATGCAAGCATGCAAGGATACAGGGTGTATAGCCGTACAGACAGAGGTCCCCCAATTGTGCTACGAAAAGAGGGTGACGGTCCCATTACCGGAAGGGTTATCAGGTGATTCCGAAAGTAGTTATACAACGAAAGGAGACTGCAAGGGTAAGGCAACACATGGGTGTACGATGTTCTACGAAGACGTGAAATCGGCGGATAACGCCTATTACGATCTTTCTGGAGGTGTACAACAAGCCAGCGATCCTACTATTCCATTCAAGTTAGGACAGAAGTACTATGAGAATAATAAAGCCCCACAGGTGTCACCAGGCACCAAGAGACCTAGTGACGAAACGGTAAAATGGTGTAAACCTAACGTGACGAATATCAATCAGGTTTATACAAAGTTTAAGACGAATGTTGGGGCTTCGGACGATTGTAGCTGTACACAGGGAACTGTTGATTGCGAGGACCCGAACTGTTGTGTCTATAGAGACCTAATTACCACAGAATGGGCTAAACATAATACACCATACTATAACCTCCCTATCGATGTAACCAAGACACAGGCAATAGAAGACGGTAGCCCTGCAGCTATATGCCCAGCTAAGGATGAAAATGGGGATTGTTGTGGATACTGTGAAAACTCAGACGGTGAATACGAATTAAGGTCCTGTCCACAAAATAAGATCTATATGGATGGAACACAGTCCAACCCAATAATAGGTGATGTATGGTGGGGTGTAGATACTAAGAGGGCTGCGTGTATGTGGCCAGATAAGGAATGGTGGTCTGTGTTCTTGGGTCCTAAAACGGGCAAGGGAGCATGGGTTTATAATGACTACAATACTTATTCAGGGGAAAAGAGGGAGATGGAGGAATGTGTAGAGGAATATGCGGCTGCTAAGAATAGTGACCCCTCAAAGGCATTCAGGGAACTGAATAAATGCTGTGGGTATCTCGATCAATCGTGTGTAGACACTGTAACCCAACCGTTCTGTTCTAGTACATCGGGTGGGGTTAATAGAGGATGTTTCGGAGACCCTCATATACTAACGGTCGACTCTATCGTTGGTGAGATAGGTTCGTGTGACAATCCCTCCATAATTTCACCCGATAATAGATGCGTACAAGACTATGAAGGTAAAGCATGTACTGGATTCCCCTATGCATGTGAGACTGGACCGTTATGGGTGATGCAATAACGTAATATAATTAAAATATTTGGATATTACTAAAAATGGGTAGCGGAATAAGCAAGCCAGCAAAACAATTGATGTTCGGAATAACAGGGGTGATACAATTAGGGTTATATGTTACATTTTTGTTATCCCCTGCGGATGAAATAATGAAGAAAGGGTGGGTTGGTATATTCATGTTTATTTCGTTGATAATTTCTGGTGTTATATCTTTTCTTGCTTCGTTCTTACCCACAAATAATTGTGAATGGGATGATTGTGATAAAATTCTTCTTAAAGCGATTATGATTCCTGCGAGTATAGTTACCACTGTAATGTTATTCATATTGTTATATACAAAATTTGAAACTACTAAAGTAGGTATGGCAATAGCTTTCATAACTTTGATTGTTCTAACTTTATTTTATGCCGCATATGCAATTGATTTTAGAGGCGTAATTTGTATGTGCAAACCGATTGAGTTGTCCGCAACAGAATGTAACAAGTTACCAGAATGCGAATGCACTTAACTCCATCTATTTCCTGTCCTTTGGTCCCCGCAGGTCACCTCGAATATTAATAGATGGTCCCTCCCCATAAAGTTATATAAATTGGGTAATCCACCAGATTCCTTTCCAAACTTAGTAAAATTGATGTTCAAGTAACTCAATTTCCCTATAGCTGGACTGAATTCTAAATATTTTTGATCAAAATCAAAACCCTTTAGCGGTTTGGCATTTCCCGGTGTTCCATAAAAAGCCCCCTTAGTAACTAACCCTTCAAGGTAGTCGATACCACCTACTGTTGTATTGGCAGTACCATCCAGGTCCGTTAAATTATCGGGGCTATTTGCGTCATACACCATTGTAGCAAAGGCCCTGTTTAGACCATTCCCTGACATACTCTCTATCCTCTCGAAAGACTCGTCTGCAACTGCCCAAAAGGATAAGATAACGTAATTAGGGTCGTCGGTAAGGTCATAATCGAATTCAGCCCTATAACTAGTCCCTGCTGGGATAATATCACCACCTCCCGGATTAACAGCAAGCGTAGCAACCGGGGTAACTTGGTCTACCCATGGAAACCCCAACACCCTTCTGGCACTTACCCCCTTTCGAGGTCCACTACACCACAATAATTCCCAATGGTCTGAATTAACGTTAGTTATCTGTATCCTGTTATAAGGGCACGCGTTACTTGCATTAGCCTCTGGGGTCCCTGCAACGGCATCTATTTCTGGATACTGACTAACCAGTCTAACTGCAAACGGGGAAACAGAAACAGGGTCGTAGTTCCCTCCATTCACCGCATAATTCAATGCATTTTGGAGTTCAAGTAGTAACCCACTTGGGACTGTAGTAACACCAGCCGTGTTGTTCCCCCCTATGATGTAATTACCGGGGCGCATTTCTGCCTTGTATTGTGCCCCTACTGTTGCCTTGGCCGTGGCTGCCTGGCTCCCAAGTGTCGTATTAGGTGGTGATATGAATACAGCAGGAGGTTTGCTAGCTGTGTACCCAGACCCACCTAGAGTAAGGGTGATACTAACCACTACCCCGTTACTTATCACAGCTGTTCCTGTGGACGTAACCCCCGTTACTGGGTCCTCTACTGTAATAGTTGGCGGTGCCGTATATGGCCCTCCTCCGTTTAATACACTAAACGAGGTTACCGAGTCACCTATGTTGAATTCCACTACGTTATTAGAGTCGTGGACACCATAAGCGGTTTTGGGAAGGACTGACCCTTTTAGTTCTATACTAGTAACGTTTTTGTATATCCTGTCGATTGGGATCCTGTAGTTACTAGGTGTAGGATAGGCCTTACAGTCTCTCTGTCTGGAGTCTACAACGAATATATGCTTACCTTGAGTTATCTTCTCTGTTGGGTGTGTAACGGCCTGTGTTTCACTGAACCCACCTCCCATCGAGAAATTGGCTTTCTGACCCACTGTATAAAACGGACTCTGGGCAAATCCCTGTAAACTAGTTGCCTTGGAATAATCCCCCATTAGTTTGTTAAAGTTAAACATTTAAATTATCGTCAATTAATCGAACCTGGCGTTTCTGTGTTAGAACAATAGTCATAACCATCCACACAGAAATGAGAAGTGGGAATATAGTATATATACTTAATTTGTCGACACGCGTGTCCATTATTTAAACGTTATATTTTTTCAACATGTATATGAACTAATTCGTGTGAACGGTGGTTTAAAAAACAAAAACTAGATATTAAATGAGGAAAAGGCCTAGGTTGATAAACAAACCAAAACCTACACCAATACCGGAACCACAAGTACCACAAGTACCACAAGTCCCATTGGGTGATATTAGTAAGGGAAACAGCCTGTCTACTATAATTAATCTGGCGTTCGTTGTCATATTTACTCTTACTGTCTTGTGGTTATATGGGATATACATAGACAGGAAAAATACCCTAATGACAGATATGAGAGACGTAATCACAACAGACGGTGATATACACCCTATACTACAGGAACAACCAGCTATAGTAATACCGTCGAATGTTGCGGATGTACCGGAGACATTTGGATTCGTAGCCTAAGTGCGTAAAATATACCAATAAATATTGTTACTGATATTATAAAATGGGCGACAGATCTACGGATATCAACGAAATCCTCAACAAGAATAAAATGCCACAACAAGGTGGAATGCCACAACAGCAAGGTGGAATGCCACAACAGCAAGGTGGAATGCCACAAGGTATTATGAAGGGGCAAATCCCTCCTAACCCAGTAAATACCAGCCCAGATGGAGTTCAGGCGGCGGCTAGGTTTGCACAAATGCCAAGTGGGGGGCCACAGGGTATGGCACAGGGTAACGCCCCCAGGGTAGGTGGACCAGGTCAAGGTATGAGTAAAGCAGAGCCACCAACTAGTGGTAAGAAGGAGTTCTTTGGGCTCAAGGAAACCGATTACAAGTCTACCATCGTCGTGTTTGCGTTGATTCTAATTCTTAGCTCTACATTCTTCTTTGATATGCTCAAGACGTACCTCCCAGCTGTCATGCAGGATGGCAAAACAACACTCATCGGGTCCCTTATCACCGCGTTATTAGGATCGGTTGTATACATCGTTGTGAAATGTGTAGCTAACTTGAATTAGCTCCAATGGCGTAACTATCTTGAATTAGCTCCAATAATTTCTTCATAAAACGAACACAACCAAACCAAATTATTAAATACAATTAATTAAATTAAATGTATTTAAAAATTTAAATATTTGTCGTATTATACGAACTCATTCGTGTAAAATATGACTAACAAAATAAGAGATAAACAGGACCTGTTACTGGGATCCCTGCTAAACTTCTACAATCAGGATGGGAATAAGGAGCTTATCATACCCATTGTTAAGCAACAGACCAGTATCTCTCTGAGGTTATTGGATTGGCTGGTCACGAACTACGCCAAGCAGAATGACATCCATTACGAATTATGTAAGAATGGGGATCCCAAGAACTTTAGTATCTGGTTGGACTATAAGAACCAACTAAAGGCATATTCTAAGAGACAGTTTGACCCTTTTTGTAGAAGGAAACGGATATTTTATAACACCAACACAAATAAGATATCCAGTGTTGATAAGACCAACTTAGACGAATACAACGACAAGGAAGACGGGTTTGTGACCACAGTGGGTCAACTTAACTTCTTCCGTTGGGCACTGACCCACCGAGTGGTTGATTATGCGTTTGATAACCTAACAAAGATTGAATCCGACATGCTTATGTCTGCAGATTCGAGGAAACTTAAAGACCTTAACGGAAAGAGAAGGAGAGAATTGTCAAAGGTGAAGAAAGGGGTTCACAAACATGACGTAAAGATTATAATCCAATTCCCTTAATTAGCATTTTATACTGGTGGTATTTATAATACCGTATAGTATAAATTGTTTATAATGACAAATGGTTTGTTGAAAATGACAAAACGGTTTGTTTATAATGACAAAATATAATCGAATTTATGGTTCCGAAGGTTGTTAAATATTCGTTATATTTATTTTCCGCTCCTCGGCGGAAATTGAAATTGTTAAACATACCAAACACCAATTGTCAAGTATAACAAATATTAAACCTACTTAAGAAAACGGTATATTATACTTACAAGAGAGATAGTGAGTGTTATAAAAGAGATAGTGACTATGGATAACAACAAAACTTTTAACATCGTGTCTTTGATCGAAGAAAATTCAGATGCAACTTTGGATGATGATTGTCACCAAAGTAAATTGGTTAATAAGATTAGAGACAAGTTTAGTGTACAAGAACGAAAATTATACATCAGCAGTTTGTATTGCTATTTGAATTATGGCAATGATGACTTTGTGGTGAAACTTAATGATATTTGGAAATGGGTAGGGTTTAAAAGAATTGAGGAATCTAAAAGATTGTTGGTTAGGCATTTCAAAAAAGATGTGGACTATAAAGTAGAATCTTTAGTTAAGAAAGGTAGGGGGCGAAAAAGTGAATTAATTGTTATGACGATAAAGACATTTAAGAAATTTTGTTTGAAAGCAAGAACGGACAAGGCAGACGAAATTCATGATTATTATATTAAATTAGAGGAATTATTACACGAAACTATTAATGAAGAATCTAATGAATTGAGATTGAAGTTAAAAACCAACATTAAGGAACTAGAGAATACAAAACATCAAAACGAATTAGATAGACAAGCATTAAGAGAAAAGACTCTAATTGACCAAAATCCTAATAATACATTATGTATTTACTATGGTTTAATTGATAATGTAAGCTTAACAGGGGAGAAATTGGTTAAATTCGGTAGAAGTAATAACGTAGGAAGACGTGTAAGTGAACACAAGAAAGCGTTCTCTAATTTTAGATTGACACAAGTTTTTAAAGTCACTAACCATATCGAAATAGAGAATATAATTAAGAACCACCCGTTCTTGAAGAAGAAGAAGAGAAGTTCCATTATAAACGGAGATAATTACACAGAGCTTTTAGCAATTAATGATTCAGATTTTGGATTGGATAAACTCAATGAAATGTTGTTGAAGATAATGGACGAGAATGAATATAATCTAAAAAATTTTAAAGCTATGATAGAGAAATTAAGTAATCTGGAATTAGAGAATTATAAATTGACATTAGCGGTCAAAGATCTCGAATCAGAGAATAAGAAGATTAAGAACAATCTAGAGAAATTCAAACCTAATGAGATGGATAGAAAATCTCAAAAGACAACAGCAATGACCAATAATTTCTACAGCCTATACGCATTCCAGTGTTCCGAATTGAAGTACAAGTGTGGGTTTGTTCGTACTAGTCAATTATCTGAGATAGAAGAACGATTAATAAATGAATTTGAAGGCGGGTGTATGAAGCTTGATAGCAAAGTGTCTTATCCGTTCATGAATAAAATCATGGAATTTATGCTGAAGAATAAACTAATGTGTGTTGGTCATGGGGTATATGACGGAAGTTTGGGTGATATTAAGCTTATCATGGATATAACTACGAAATTAGAGAAATTGGTTAAAGGTGACCTTTGTTCGTTCAAAGCCATATTGACGGACGACAAACCTGTTTCGTCCACAGATCCTGAAATTCCTAAAAAACGTAAAGCCAAAAGAGCTATTGATCAAATTGATACAAGTACCGGAAGAGTAATAGCGACGTTCAAATCGATAGAAGCTGCAGGAAGGGGTCTAGGACTCACTACGGGGACCGCCATCGGTGTAGCTTTGAGAAACAACACACTGTGCAAGGGTTATAAATTTAGATACACCGGTGTATCAAAAGAAGACCAATACACGGATCAACCAGTCATTAAATTTTGTTGTAAGAGCGGAGTTACCACAAAATTCAATACCATATCAGAAGCTGCCAAAGATTGTGGCATATCTCCTCCTGGTTTAAGAAACAGAATACTCACCGACGTTCATATAGATGGATACCACTGGGTGTTCGACAAAGAGTCTACACATTATAATTAAAATCGCACGATTAACACATAAAATTTAAATATATACCGAACACAGATTGTGCAAACATAAACATCGAGAGCACGAACAGGCTCACAACGACAGCCAGACCTATTCCATATTGTTCATCCGTTACGACACTACCTTCGGGCGTAGTTTTATTTACAACTTCATCCTTTACATCGTTGGCAAATATGAAGGTTAATATACACGACAAAAATACGACAATGGCCGCAATTGCGCCAGAAGATTCTCCGTATTTAGGGACAAACGAAAGTAGGAGAAGTGTTACGGCCGTTATATCAAATAACTTTATGACACTCAACATTCTACATTGATCGATTGTATTGCTCTCTATTACACCGTTCGCCATTTCCGTCATTACACCGTCCGTCATTACACCGTTACAACCCAAAAATTCTTCATTCTTTATCGTTCCTTGTTCAATTTCAGTTAAATAGACCCCACCCTTGCCGTAATAATCTTTTGAACTCACTTCACCTTCTACAATTTCGGGTAACGTTGCAGTAATGTAAAAATAATCAGTAGAGTTAAACTTCATGAATATCAAAACTAGAGTCGTAATTATCAATACAATTTTTAGAGACGGGTATAACATTATTAGTTATATGTGATATTTTAAAATCAGATTAATTATCGACGTTTTTTAGACCG
>Ga0115008_10002262_pt1 | contig 15954 bp, 19 predicted proteins | sample FraStrMetagenome_FD_87164 | JGI IMG/M metagenome (GOLD analysis project Ga0115008, IMG submission 87164) | Marine eukaryotic phytoplankton communities from Arctic Ocean - Fram Strait ARC3M Metagenome | ecosystem: Environmental > Aquatic > Marine > Oceanic | place: Fram Strait | collected...
ATCGGTCCAATCTACTCAACTCTTCAAACTCTCTTTTCTCATGCGAAGTGCATATTCTACGGTGTACAGAATCGAAGACACAAGGGACTGTATGGAAAAAAACTGTTGATTGAAATGGAAGCTATGGCAAGACACTCTGCGCTTTATTGGATGACTGAGGATGCTCTTCTTCTTGGCAGCAGGTAAAATAATACCAAACGTTAAACTTCTTATGCCGTAATTAAGTGCACTGTTTTTAACGCTTGCGCACCAAGCAGATTGGCTACAGTTCCCTCTTCCCAATAAACTTTTTCTTACAAAGTCAATTCAACAGGTAATTTAAAAGAAAAATTCAACGATTTTTACTGATATTCAGGTTTGTATGGAGAACACCGGCATAACAAGTCTGAACATACCAGAATGGGTACTTTGTGGAGTCGGCTGGATCCTGAAATTCTTCAGCTACTGGCCAATGGACTATCTGTTTATAACGAGAATCTGGATTTTACTGTGGAGCTGTATGTGGGCCTGTGATTTTGTTGACTTTACCTGGAGCCTGTTCGTCTTTCCAAAAGTCAAGGGGAAGGCATTCCGACCTGGGCCGGTTCCTCAATTGCACCAAGCTATTAACAGACTGATGGAACTTGGTTTCAGAGCATTTGCGATTGTACTTTCCTCTTCTTTGTTCATTCCAATGATTTTCCGCAGCTTGCTCGCAGGTAAGCTTTCTGGAGATTTTAAAATTTTTATATAAAATATTTAGATGAACACTTTCACGATAAGGATATCTTTATGAATGCCCTGTACACTTATGGATATGAAGCTGTAGGTGCTTTTTCAACGCCGATAAATGATACCGAAAAGCGAGAATGCTACAAACCGCCAATTTTCAGCGACTGCCAGCAATATAAATTAGTTTCTTTCAATATTTCCGACGATATTCACGATATTAAAAAATCCTCGCAGGTTGTCCTAAAGGTAATATATTTTTCGTGCATTCGAAATAAGCTAATCCGTCTGTTTAGCGTGATTCATATTCGGAAATCCACGAAGCTGTCGAATATTCAATCCTGATTTATTGTCTCATGATGATGCTTTTGACAATTCTTTATCATTGCTCAACAGAATACCTCCGAAGAGGACGAATTCGCTTCACTGAGTTTCATGTTATCATGCAAAAGTCTGTTCTTTTCGCCCCCTACTCGAGATATCTCTGGGGAAAAAGAAATAATGAACCATCCAAGTTTCGTTCAGGTATAATTTCATTACAAGATTAGTTCTAATAAGCCTTTAAGCATACATCGCTCTTCAAATCGCTTCAATTCCCATGTTAATCGGCATTGCTGGTTTTGTTTTAATGGATTTTACATCCTACGAGTTCCCAATTATCGACGGAGCAACAGTTTGGGAGTCGGTTTTGCAGACTGATTCGTACCCTGGCGGCGTATTTAACTATGTCGCAAAATACCTTCATTATTTTATAGGAACTAACATTTGGGCTGTGACAGTCCTTCCTTGTTTATTATACTACATAGTTTACTGTTCTTCAATTCAAATTTATTTTAATTATCTTCAAAAAATAAGAAGCTACGAATTTAGCTCATATCGTTCTAAATATACTCGCTTATTCGGAGAATATCAGTAATTTTTAATTAACTAACTGTAAAATAACATATTCAAACTAGTCACTTGTAAATTCTGTAAATCTACAATATATATTCTGTTTCCTGCCTTGAAAATACTGATGTTTCTAGCTATTTTATTAAAAATCATTCAACTTCATTCATGACCACCTTTCATGTTTTCTGTAATCTGTTAATTAACAATTTTAATAAATATTTATATTATTCCAAGAAATATATTTTGCTACCGATGCAGTTACAAAATAAATATTACTTTCACATTGAAATTTATTGCACAAAAAATGAATCAGTTTTTGAATTTGAAGAACGAATGCATTTTGTCTAAGAGGCGTACATAATGCCTTGTTGCTGCAGTTGGATCATGTCATAAGTTTTTGATCTGGTGGAGAGGAACGACTTGGCAATTACTTCTTTCAGTTTCAGAGCTAAAATTGAAAAATTGGTTCCCATTTTTTGAAAAAGTAATTATATTACCTGCTCCTTTGTCGGTCATTGTTGGGTAGAACCGAGATCGCAGCTGCTTGATTGTTTGGCCAAGGAAGCAAGGCAGCCCAGTTCCCAACATCAGAGTGACTAAGCTGACAATATTTTCTTGGAATGGCCGCACCGCAAGATAGGCTTTTGTAGTCATGTCAATGAACCATTTGAATTCTAAATACGTAATCAATTATTCCCTTTGAAATTTTTACCCTGTGTATCCATACTGCCACCCATCAGACTGATCAAATCCTGAGTGAGTTTCATATCGGGCTCGAATCCCATGTTTCCACCGGGGCTAGACTCGAACATGAAGCCGAAGTCGATATGCAGCAAGTGTCCTTCCTTGTCAATCATAATGTTTCCATTGTGGCGATCTTTTATCTGCAGAATGTAGAGAACAAGACTGTAAGCAGCCATCGATTTGATGTAGTTTCTCCTCTTTTCTTGGAAGAGGGGGTCGCTCTTATCGCCATACTTGAACTTGTACAAATCAAAAAGAGTCATCTCGGACTGCTTGAGCAATTCTTGGCGCGATGCGGCGTCTGAAATCATCATTTTGATCGATATACAGTCACAGTTACTTACCTGGAATGCACTCGATGATTCCATAGCCGGGTGATGTCGCCACCACTTTGTAAGGGAAGAGGTAGACATCAAGTCCAACTTGGTTAAAAGCGTTTTGAAATAGCTGGATAATCTGCAGAGCCAACATGTCTTATGAGAATTTTATCAGTCAGTTCATGAGATTATAATTACCTTGTCGGCAGTCATCTCCAGCTTTGAAAATTGCCTTCTGCATAAATGTCGGCGTCTCCTGCTCGTTGAAACCTTCCTGCCCTGTGCATATTTTCTCCAGTTTCTCAACACCTATCTTTGCGACCTTGAATTCAGTCAGATAAGGCGCCTTTGCTGCACTTTGAAGCGGAATTCCAAGTTTTCTGTTAATACCGAGTACCAAGCAACCTGAAAAAATATTATAAAAAAATATAAAATAAAACAACCTGGATTCGATGGCAAATACACCATTTTGGGGATAACAATCTTTTGAATTTCTTCTAGGCAGGCAGCTTTTCTGTCACCGTTATCCTTATTTTTCGGTTTTATCTTGTGCGATATCTCAGTCAATTCATATGAGAACTGGAACTGGCGCTTGTAGAAAGCGCGGTGACCTTCTGTAAAGCTTTTTAGGATTGCAGCTTCGAGCTTGTCGATTTTGTGGCCAATATCAGGGTCTTCGACTTTTCCATCTTCATCACGGAATTTGTTTGTCTAAATTTAATTAAATATCGGCTATTTTTTATGTGAAAATACCTTCATGTTCCAGAGTAGCTGATGTGCTAGTAAAGGAGATCGTCGAGAAGCTGCCAGAAGATATTCAGCGACATATCCGATCGAATCGTATCGTAGAGCCTGAACCAGCTGTGGAATATAGAAAAGAATTTGTTCCTCTTGGAAGCTTCGCAGACAGCGCACAGCGTATTGTGCTGTATATGAATGGGGGCTTAACCTCTGAGAGAAAAGACCCAACGCTGTTGCAGGATCAGTTGACTTCCAGAAAAGCAAGTAAGATATGTCCTTGCCGTCGGAGCGAATAAACTCTGGAGTAATAAAAAAACTCACTGCTTCTGGAATCTCGTGCGCGATCTGTGGATTACGCTGCACGAGGTGAATGAGTTCTTGAATAAGTGCCGGCTCTTGCTTGAGTCGGGAAGGCAGCTGGCACGCAAGATACGGACTGATCGACCATCCATCCTTGGCGAGCTGCTTCCATTGCTTGTCAACAAGTTTGTCCAGCGAGAAAATATCGGCGAATTGCATAAATCTGTCGTTTTCATCATGTTGTGGCTGTGGCTGGAGCCAGATCTTGAATCGCTCGATTTCAAGAACAAGCAATTGAAGGGCGAATTGCCGCTTTCGCTTATAATTATCGACCAGATGTCTGACGCCGTTAGGAACAACAGCACTTTTCGGCGTTAGCGTGGAGCCAGCAGAAGATGTCATATCGCCTCGACGGAGTGATTCAGTGCCACTCATCGAATCTTTAGTGGACCCAGTTGTGCTGTAGGAAACACCAGCCACTCCAGCAAGAGGGTCGGCAATACGTTTCCCTTCTTTGTTCATAACTTGCACGAATCGGATCAGAGCGTCGATGTCTTCTTTCAATTGCGCTTTTGGCATAACAGGGAGGGATGAAGGAGTGGAAAAGTAGTCAAAGAGAGAATTATAGAGTTTTGCGCGAAGAACTGAGCGTTCTACTTCCCGGATCAGAACTTGAGAATGCAAGATAGAGAACCCAAGAGAAATGAGCTCCATGCGCACTGCAGCCGAGTTGACGTGTCGAGTGATGATATGGTCGGCAGAGCCTGCAACACTTGAGCTTAGCGTGCAGTTCAAGAGGCTTAAGATTGTACGACAGGGGCCCGTTTTAGTAAGCTTAAACGATGACAACGTCTCTTGAAGATAGCGAACCCAAGCCATGTGAGGCGCAATATTTGGTGGGTTAGGGCAGGGAGGATCTGACTCTAGAAACGCCAGTACATTTCCTTCCGAGTGGGCTGGTTCAAAAATCCCGAGGTTTTTCTCGATTGTGCATTGCCAAACCGATGCAATTTCAAGCATGATAACTTCATCCATCTCAGGACGGGCAGAGCTGATCCATTGCCAGCAATAAATCGCAGCTTCGACAATCTGCACGTGAAATGTATCGATAATAGCCCAGGAAATTTTCCGCAGAAGCTTTCTTTTTGATTCTTCGGAAATACTTTCTTTTAGAAGAATTAGCGCAGCCATCTTATACATGTGATCTTCCAGTTTATGGCGATTTTTTCCTTTGTCAGACAAATTTACCTTGTCGTATTTAGAAATTATCTCAGAAACAGGATCCTGCACGATATCAACAAGTAATGCCGCCTCGCCAAAGAATTTCGATCGCTTGCTAAAATTAAGATCTTTTGCGGTGATCCGAGCGCTTGAAAAAAGAAGATGCGTATTCGCGTGAACTTCGTGATCTTTTTCGTCCTTGGATCTTAAATACTCCGCAATATGAGATCTTGTCGCTCTTGGTGCTTTGTCAAGGGCTCGCCTGAGAATACCAGGCTTTTCAAGAAGATAGCGCTGCATAGCTAGCACCATGCTTTGTCTTTTTTCAAGACTATCCGGCAATTTGAGAGATATGTTAACAGATGGAATCGAAAGTTCGTGAGCTTCTTGGAATGAATCTTCGGCATCTTCAAGAGAGAAACTAAGCTGCTGCACAATATCAAGCTCAGTCTCAATAATAGCCGGTTGCCAGACGAGATGCTCGAAGTAGTTGAATGTAACAAGCAAATTTGAGTCGGCAATGTATCGCGAAGTTGAATTAGTCGAGTTGAATTTGATAAGCAAGAGTTGCACTTTCTCAACCAAACACGTGTCAATATTTACTGTTTGTGCAAAATCACGGATAGCTGAGAGATATTCTCTGTAAATGGTGATGAGAATTTCTTTTAGGATCTTATCCTTTGCCTGCTTTGATCTCTGAACCATTTGGTTCTCAATATAAGTAAACAACTCTTGGTATTCGTATCCTTTCGGATCTGAAGCAAGGTAAGACGCAAGCCGCAAACGCTCGATGTGAAGGACGGCAATGTGGTAGAGGACGTTCACATAATCTAGTGATTTTATTTCTCCATCTAGTTGCATATCTCTTGACCCGATTGAGTGACTGAGAGCAAGCTTCAGATCCTGAACTTCTTTAATTGACGATCCAGCGCTTCCCTTTTTCAATGCAGGGTTGTTCTCAAGAGTTTGTTTGACTGGCTCGTTTGCCAGGAATGAAAGTGTCGGGGATCTCTTTGCAATGACCATTATGTTCGTTCTGAATTTCTCTGGCCATCCGATTGACATGTCTGAGAAACCAAAGACAGCGCAGTAGAACCAAAAATCACGCATAGAGTTTCTCAGCGAAGAGACCTGCGGATCGTTCCAGTCTGGCGCATTTTTTGATAAAATTTTCGCGATGCAGGCCATTACAGGTGCAATTCTATCGTCAGTCTTGTCCTCGGTAGAAAAAAGAAAAAATACTTTTAGATATCGACTTAGAAGCCAGAGTTTGTGGTGCCCTGACGCGTTCGCAGCGAGTTTTTCCAGGCAAGCAAGAGCTGTGACTGAGGTGATTTTTGAATTAACATATGACTGAATGATGATCTCTATAATTTCAGCAGCCATGTTCTCGCCTTTACTGTCTTCTGGGGGCGATTTCTCTGCGATTTTGATCGACAAGTCTGTAAGATGAAGGATACACTCCTTTTCTAAGTTGAGCCCACTCTTCATACTATGAGTATTGTGAATCGTGGTGAACACTTTCAACTGGCTATCCGACTTTTCAGTCACAAATGTTGTAAGCAATGCAAAGAGGTGATCCATCGCCAAAGAACCGCTCGCATTGTTGATGCTGATTGAGAGGATCTTCGAGCATAGAATACCAACTTGTTCGTTTTCGTTGTTTTCCCCACATGAGCAAATGTCTTTAAAGGTTCGAATAGCATGTTCCCTTAGTTGCAAATATTCGCCTTTTTTGCTTGTTTTTTTGAGTTTTACAAGCACTTGGGCTGGAGTGAGGAGAAAATCACGAATGGCCTTTACAGCCTGATCTTTGATGGACGGATGGTAACTTGTGAGCTCGCTTACGGCCGAGAGTAGATCGTGGAAGAGTCCGACGGCGATAAGGCAAAGTGCTGTCGGATCGTTACCCAAAAGGCGCGCGACAATCTTTTTCAGAATACCCGTAGCTGATTCTTCACTTTTAACTGTTCTGACTGATAAGAAGCAAGATGCGCTTATGCAATGAAGCTGTCGTTGAATACGACTTAGTTTCAAATTGCTGCTATCGTCATTATCCTGGCGAATGGCATTGACGCTGCTTATGTAACCATCCAACACCTTTTTCGACATTTTGGTGAACTCTTCTTGATCAGACAGGGACGCAGTGCATCTTGTGAAAAAGTGCGATAACTGTATAATTCCGAGGTCGTTTACATCATTGCTCACTGATGCGAAATAGTCGTAGAGGCCCATGGTTGCTACGACCAGTGATTTTTCTTCCTTGACGTTGAACTCTTCAAGAGGTAATTGTCTTTCAGGGTAGGAAAAGAAATGAGCAAGATTGACTTCTTCCGCGTTTTCTTCAGTTCGTTTTGAAGATATTTGAAGAGGAATGAGCCTTTTGACCGAGTTCGAGATTCGAAACAGACTTCGGAGAATGCCGAAAAGACCAGGAATCGAGACCATTGAAATGTTCGCCTCGTCCTCATTTTTGATCAAAATCTTGTGATATGAAGAAAAAATAGAAGCAACTGTAGTCAAAACTTGAGTTTGATAGACAGGAAATAGATTGTAGATATCGGTCAATATAAGACCAATGCAAAAACAAATTTTCTCCGTGTTCACTATATCATGCATGCCGAAAATGGGCTCGTTAACGATGCACGGGATGTCTGCAATGATCCCGAGAAACTCCTCGAGATAGCCAGCCCTATCGTCGCCGCACATAACGATGTATGCGCCAACGCCAACGAGACCATAGAGCTTCTTCTCATCATATTCCGCAGTGTGAGCATCCTTGCCCCGCCAGTAAAATTTAGATAAGGAGATCTTGGCCAGATCGCCTGAATCGTTTTTCGACGACAGTGAGCGTGCTAGACGAAGAAGCGTGTCGGCGTGCCTCGGAAATACCGACATCGCTTCTTAATTTTAAAAATATAATTTAAAAGGAACTTCCGTAAGTCAATTATCCGTTTATTTTTCAGTAATGAAGAAGAGCTGTAAGAAATATGGCAGATTTTTTTGCAATACGAAATTAGATAAATACAATTCCTTCTGGATTTTCATTAAAATGCTCCTTTATGTCGGCGACAATGCCGCTATCAAGACGATTGCATATTTTTCGAGCGTAAATGAGTGGCCAAAGCTCTGGCGTGCGTTTTCTGTAGATTGAATGTTGGGCAGATGGTAATAAATCATAAAGAATAGTCTGGAGCATGTAGTGTGTCATTGTTACTGAGCGTTCGATAAGATGAATTCTGATGGGTCTTATACAAGCGCGAGCAGCTCCTCCATTCAGAAATTCTTTTGTAGAATTTACCAAAATATGATTTTCTGTGAGAGGTCCTTTGTTTTCCTCAACTTTTGCCATCGTAGTTTTTAAGTTATTTCCATTTATGTAGTCGAGAAACAGATTGTCACTGCTAATCATTCCTTCTTCTGTCGACCATTGAAGCTTATTCGCGTCTTCCATCATCTGATTAAAGATGGTAGTGTTGAAGTCGCCTCCTGCCAGAAGTAAAATCTCATCGGGCTCCTTTTTCAGCTTCTGGAGAATTTTATTTATCGCCTCAGCTATGTCTAAATGACAGTAAAAAGCGTTTATCTTTTGATATCTGACGAACCTTGCATGTAAGTCATTTGTCCGTCCTGCATGTACTCATCTGAGAGTTTAACAACTTTTTGGCCAGATCTCAAAGTATTGCAGTGATTAAACTGATGGCGCTTTTTTTTTTGCCCTGTCGGTGCCCACCCCAGCTCTTGATGATTGTACACGAAGCTGAAGTACCCATGAGACTCCCAGATTGCAATGATCAATATTGTTTTATTCTGTGGATATCCACTCAGTGTCCAGTTTCGAGTTTGTTTCGGAGCTCCAAGTTTTGTTATCAATTCGTTAACTCGATTTTTTGAATATTTTTCGATCCATCGATCCCTAAAATTTGATAACATATTATGATATGTAATCTAGTTTTTGCCATAACTGCGACCTAAAGGGTGATATCAAGGAAGAAAAATTTCTCAAAATTCTGAGGAAGACAAACCTATCACTTTTCGGGAATCTGAATTCTGTTTGAACAAGCAGTGGCAAATGAATATTGACACATCTTTTTTTGATCTCCCTGTAGATATCTTCTCGGAACACTGGCATGACAATCCAAAGCAATGAGCTCTTGTTTGTCTCCCATGTTTCAGGTAACTTCGCAACCCATGCTTTTGGGTCATTTTTGTCAGCCTCGTCAATATGTATTTCTGCCGGCGCCTTCATTTTAATTCCATTGTCGTTGGCAATATTCATCATATTCGTTTTAACTGAACCAAGCGCTTCCAACTCCGATCGAGCCATTATCGTCCAGTTTTTGATCGCTACTTTCTTGAGTTTGATGTTCTCTCTACCACGAGCAATAAGATCTGGATTCGGTTTGATAGAGCAACCAACATCAGCGAGCCAAACTGGAAACATAAGATGAAGCTTCGTCGCCATCTGAAACATAAATCGTATCGCTTTCTGCGCGTGAGCCAAAATCGAGTTCTCCATTCGATATCGATCAGTGTTTGCGACAGCCAAGTATTGCTGTTTCTGGGGATCGACTGTACCCGTCATTGTCCAAAGTTCTGGGACGATAACTACTTTCTTTAGCCAGTCAACGTCTCTCATATTTGCGCCGTTATCAAATGCGACGCTGAGATATCCGTCTTTTTCATGCTTGTTCTGAAAGCAGATCGGCTGATCGTCGACTGTAATATGCAGCCTTTGTTTCTCGTACATGCTTTTGATTGTCAGCCTTTTATTATATGTTCTTCGTCCTCCCAGATTTGCTGAAACCGTCATGCAAGAGTTCGGCCTTGCATCTTTTCGGATGCCATCGATCGATGCGTAGACGTCAAGATCCTCGTTGTAGACAACCTGAAATTGAATCGCTTCGTCAATTACTTGGTCAAGTGACTCATCGCGTTTGTTATCATCATTCTCAAATGCATCTCGCACGATCGCCATATATTGAAGTAGCGTGTAGTCTTCAACAATGTTTTCTACGATCACAGCAAGATGTACTTTTCGCGTATCTTCGTGTTCGTAAAAATGGCTAAATCGAAAGCTGTCGTATCGATAGGCTCGTTCTCGCACTGGAATCTCGTTTTCATCATGCTCTTTATCATCTTCATCTGCTTGCATATCGGTAGGCGCAAATGCTACTTCTGGATCAAAGTCTGCGAAGATTATTTGTGCCATTAGTTCGGAAAATGTAACCCCTCCGCCAATGTCTGTATTATCAGTTATTTTGCACAAGTTGATCAAACTGAGATGCCAGATCTCCTGGAAATTCTCGGGAAAGGGCTTGATTCGAAAGAGAGAAATAATTTGGCAGCAGAAGTTTCCGTCGCCAGCGTCCTTTTTTAAAAGTTATTCATTTGAAATAACAATTTGAATCACCTGCAAATAATCGTATCTGCCGCCCCGTATGTGAAAATCTTTGTGTTCTTGCAAAACCTGGATCTCAGGCTCAGGAAGATCTTTCATGAGAAGAATTGGATTAGTTGGAGTAGTTCTGTTGAACGACTTTGCTTTGAGAAATTTTTCAAATTCCTTTTTGACGTCTTCATAGCTTGGTCGGTCTTTTTCTTCGATACCTTCTGGTGATAGAAACACTATTTCGTACCAGTAATATTTCTTGTTATTTGGAAATTCTAAATTAATTGAGTGCGTCCATTCGAGTACCATTCTAAATTTTCGTAAAATTATCAGAATAAGTAGCGTTAAGGCAGTGTAAAGGGGATTTCGAAAAGATCTACATGAAAAATGATTTCAGTCAAAATAATCACGATTCCATTTCTTCTTCTTGGTCAGCGTTTTCTTTATCAGAAATCTCAATCGTCGCTTCACCACCAACATCATCATTTTCACCTTTTTCATCTTCTTTTTTGTCTTTCTTCTCCTTTGCCTTCGATGGAAGTTTAATAAAATAATGATGTCGAATAATTTTACCTTATTCGCTTTCTTCACTTTTGCAGCTTCAAGCTCAGACATCACTAACGGAACTAAATCGTCGAACTCTGTCTCTGTGAGAGCGTCAAGTATGTCTGTTTCTTTCAGAGTTTTGCGCTGCAAGAATTTTACATACATACGATAATTTTTTCTACCTTGTTGTTTGATGCAAGCTCTGAAGCAGTTTGGCTGATGTATACAATGAACAGCGAGGTAGCTTTCGCGATCGCTGCTTTTGCATCCTTTTAATTTAATTTGAAGACATTGGAGAAAAACCACAAACCTTTGCAACTATAGATCCAGGCGGCAAAGCTTCTTTAATAATTCTTGCAACAACAGCGTTTGGGAGGGAAAGATCCTCGACTTTATCCATCTTCTAAGAAAATATATATTGACTGAAGTGTTCACGTTAAATTTATTTTAATGCTACATTAGGTTATTTATAAGCAACAAGACATGAAACTAAAAGAAGGATTTATGAACAAAGGAGCGAGTTGTTTGTTTCAATCAGTTCATAGCGTATTTTTTGACCCATTCACGTGCTGTTTTATAATATTCTTCAGAATTTTCTCGTAGCTGTTTTGCTCGGTCTGCGTTGAGCGCATGGTCGGGATTTGGTGACATCAGAAAGGACAGAAACGAGATCAGCACTTTCTGAATATTTAGGGCAGGCGTCCAGCTTCCTCTGCAAAAGTTTTTAGATCATGAAAAATCAGATTTTTCTTACTTCAGGATGTCCATGCAGATAAATCCATCATCGCTTACATTGATATGGTATACTTTCGTTAGGATTTTGATCGTAGGAGGTTTGAAAGGATAATCAGGTGGAAATTTTATCGATAAGTTAAATTTTCCACCCTATATATTTAATTATCAGTCCAATGTGAGTTGCGTGTACCTCGTAAGGAGTGTCAGACGGTCCCTCCAGAACGGCAGACCAAGAAAACATATCGTGTTCATCAGGTGTTATAGTCACACCATCAACTGGAGACTTTGCAAAGTCTTTGAGCTCTTTTTTGACACGCGTCGTCGCCATTCTGATATTTTGATTTTGAAATAATGAAGTTGAATGAAGAGTAAATTTGAAGATTTGAGGCGTGAAAGCGTTTTAATATACTGCATAAAAGAAATGTCATGTTTTCGTAAAAATTTTGATTTAAAATATAATTGGTCAATTTAAGAGAGACAGTTATCAATATTTCAGCGAATAAAATGAATAAACGAAATGAAAGGGGTTTAAAACATGTAAACGATGTATATGGCAAAATAATTATCAGAAATCTATTTTTTGAGCAACTTGTTCATCTTCTTGTTCATACTCTGCGTTTTCAAATTGTTTCTCTGAACGGCCAAGTCTACATCGTCTAGCAGCTCATCTTGTGCGTCGATTTCAGTTTGAAGAGTGAGGCCGAGATTTTTCAGACGAGAGAGACCAGAAGACATATCGGTAAGATTCTCCTCGATCTAAGGAAATAATTTAAAAATCATTATGTGAATATATAAGAACCTGTTGCTCTCTTGTGTTTGGAACTTTCTTGTTTGCGAGTCTGCTCATGTGATCGCCACTGGAGGAGCTTGATATTCCGCTTGAATGGCAAACTGAGCCTGGTTGCGAGGCAGAGACTGAATAACCAGAAACTGGCTTTGTTGGACTCGGTGAAGCTTTTTTCGAAGCATTTGCACCAGCATCACCTCTTGGTTTTTTGCCAAACCAATTTTGCATCGTCTGTCCCCAAAACGACTGAATTAAATTGAGTTTATAATGAAGCTGGTGTTTTTTGATCACCTTTATAGATTTGAGATGACTTTCAGATTCTCTCAATGTTGATTCAGATTCTTCGAGACGGCCTTTCGTTCTTTAAAAAATAAGAAGAATCTTTCAACGAATATTTATTACCGTTCAAGAACTTCTCTCTGTCTGTAGAGTTCTGTAGCAGTTTGAGCTCCTATTTCTTCTGATTCTGCAATTTTTTGAAGGGCTCGCTATTGAATTGAGGAAAATTAATGAGAAATCTTGATGATAGACCAACTTGAGTGGAAGAAAGACCCCCATCATTTTTCTGAACTTGTACAGAGTAATCCTTGTTTGGATCGAAATCTTCGTAGCTCTCGTCCCAGCCGCTCATTCTATCAATGAGAAATTATTGGAATTATAAATTAATAGAAACTATTTCTAATTAAGAAATCAGAATCTGCTTTTTCAAAAGTTCAACCGTCGACTTCACTTCAGAGAGCTCTCTTCTCAATGTTCCGTTCTCATTTGATAATTCCGAGATTTTATTTGTAAGAGTTTGGCTCTCAATTGATGACTTGTTTTTGTCCAAATACATCAGTCTCAATTCTTGTCTGAAAACAGCGCTTTGTTTAACAACCGTTTTATACAATTAACTTACCGAATAGACATGATTTCTCGATTTAAGTCGAGTAACTCATTACTGACCGCTGATGACGCGTTTTTAGGATCTAAAATCTTCAAATTAAAAAAAAATCAGAAAATATGAGCAAATTCTCTTCAATGATTTCACTTACCAATATCAGGATTGTAGTAAATGATATTATAGTAAATATAATGCAAGAATCCAGAGACAAGATTATAAGCAACAAGGAACGTCAAGAGCTGCCCAAAGAAGTTCGATCCCTTTTCCGTCGCAGATTTATCTGTCAAATTGATCGAAGAATTCATAAACATCTTTTTTCGAGCTGGGTCTTTTTCAAGCCTTGCTGAAATTTGGTGGTCCAAATTAGCGAGACCCTTATTTTTGGCATATTTTAGCTTATTTTTGTAGTCTGCTTACATTTCCGACAGGGATAAGAATTTTTTTTCTGATAATTGGCGATTTGGAAGAAATGTCCATGCAGATGTCTGTTGCTGGCTTGCAAATTGATAGCCAGCTTTTGTAAAGCGGTCCGTGATTCGGAAATGCTAGCCTCCTGCAGGAACGCGCAAGAAATACGCGCGAAATCATTACTATTGGAGTCAATGTCAATATATATTTTTATCCGATGTAAGAACAGGCAATAAGATATCCTTGTTACATGTGAGTTTGGTTGATTTTGAAAGTGGGTACGAGCTCTCAATCGAGAATGAAAATCTAGCAAAATTGACTATCAGAAAAATTAATTTGTAACAGTAATGGCGTGAGAATTCGGTGATTATTTTACTTCCAGAGCTGCTTTACGGACATGTTCTTCTCCGAGTCTTTCTGCATGACCTTTGCCACGGCCATTTCAAAATCCTCCTGGGTCACGTGGACTCGACGTTCTCGCAAGGCGTACATACCAGCTTCGGTACAGACACCCTAGAAATAAAACAAGCGTTCTTGATCAAGAATTCACCTTTGACTCGGCCCCAGAAGATCCCTGCATCTTCTCGGCAATCTTGCGCAAATTGATTCCTCTCGTGAGATTCATTTTCCTACTGTGAATTCGCAGGATATCTACTCGAGCCTAATTTTAACCGGTAATAAAAATGATTTTTGTAAGTTCATCTTACATCTTCATTTGGTGCTGGGAACTCGATCTTCCTATCGATTCGTCCAGGTCGAAGAAGAGCGCTGTCGAGAATGTCAATTCGATTTGTCGCCATAATAATCTGAAAAAGATACATAAATGTCATGAAATATCCGATATCGTTATTCATGGCTCAAAATGTGCTCAACTTACTTTGATATTTTGGTGAGGTTCGAAACCATCGAGCTGATTCAAAAGCTCGAGCATAGTTCTTTGAACTTCGGAGTCACCTCCGCCGCTTCCAGATTCCATTCGAGAAGATCCAATCGAGTCGATCTCGTCCATGAAAATAATACTTGGAGAGTGCTCTCGCGCCATCACGAAAAGTTCTCTGAAGAGAAAAATTTACCAATTCACTCATTAAGGAGTCATGGCAGTACCTGACCATGCGAGAACCTTCACCGATGAATTTCTGGACAAGTTCAGATCCAGAAACTCGGATGAAAGTACAGTCAGTGTGATGAGCCACAGCTCGCGCCAAAAGCGTTTTACCAGTTCCAGGAGGACCGTAAAGAAGAACACCCTAGAATTTGCGACTTCTGATGATTTATTAAAATCATACCTTTGGCTGAGCGATACCGAGCGCTTCAAACAGCTCGGGATGCTTAACTGGAAGCTCGATGACTTCTTTGATTTCTTTAATCTGCTTGTCCAGACCTCCAATCATTTCGTAGGTTGAATCTGGCACTTTTTCGACCATCATCAAGGAGACGAGAGGATCGATCTAAATTGTCATATTAAATCGGCCAAAAGTAGTAATTGGCCAAAAAGTTTGGTCAAGCAATATCACTCACCTTGTTGGGAAGGATTTTGTGGAGCAAGTAGGAGTCGCTCTTGAGGGCAACACGGGTGGTAGCTTTCAGGTCTTCAATCTTGATTTTTGAATCGATATCAACGACAAATTTTCCTTCAGGATGAATTTTGACGAGAACCTGAAATTGAATCTACCTCGTTGGTTCATTGTTATTAAAACCTTGTTCTTTGTCATCGGCTTGATCACTTCTCCTACATAACTACCTTGCTCCTGAAGGAGCTGCAGCTCCTCCCGAAGAAGTCGAACCTGAAATACGAGTATAAATACAGTTGTCTAGATAAATCAGCAGCTTGCCTGGCTGTTCAAGCTATTTCGCTGCGCTTCGAGTCGCCGCACATTTTGCTCCTTGTCATTTTTAATCGCATTGAGCTCGAGCAATTGGCTTAATTTCCATTTTATTTCTATTCAGTTAATTAATAACGCGTAAGCATGGAACTATCAAAAAAATTAATTTTTAACACGAAGTTCGCTTCGCTGGATAATTTCTAGCATAATTGAAAACAAACCTTTGATAATAGTTTGCAATTCCTCCTTCTTGAACTTGATTATCAATATCCATCTGAAAAAAAATCATCAAAACAGAAGTTCTCGCTCGATTTTCGCGATTTCAGTAAAGAACAAGGATAAATGGAAGAGAAAGGTATTTTGATGAGAACAGCAGATTTTGCGGCCAACAAGGAACTCGCGATTCAAGAGTGAAAGAAGAAAATGAGAATGAAAGTTGATGAATATTGCGTTTTTTA
>Ga0115008_10002263_pt1 | contig 15953 bp, 19 predicted proteins | sample FraStrMetagenome_FD_87164 | JGI IMG/M metagenome (GOLD analysis project Ga0115008, IMG submission 87164) | Marine eukaryotic phytoplankton communities from Arctic Ocean - Fram Strait ARC3M Metagenome | ecosystem: Environmental > Aquatic > Marine > Oceanic | place: Fram Strait | collected...
TAAAAAAAAAACTAAAAAAAACACCAAAATTAATTGCACTTGTGAAAAAATATATAAAAATCATTCAGGACTATCTAGAAAAAAAATAAAATGTAATTTTAAAAAAAAAAAACATGAAGAGGATAAACAAAAAAATGAAAAATTAAAAAAAAATAATGATAATGATAAATTAATGCAAATGTTGAAAGAATCAACAGAAACAAATAATAAATTAGCCGAAAAAATAAAAGAATTGGAAAAACATCATATTATTAACAATACAACTATTAATAATAATCAAAAAGTAAATGTAAATCTGTTTTTGAATGAAGATTGTAAATACGCAATAAGTATGAATGATTTTATAAATATGATACAGCCAAGTATAGATGATTTAATGTATACAAAAACAAATGGTTATATAAAAGGGATTACAAATATATTTACACAAAAGTTAAGTGAATTTGAGGCGGTAGAAAGACCAATACATTCAATACAAAATAAAGCTGATAATTCATATTTTATAAAAGAAGATGGTGAATGGGAAGAAGATTCAAATGGCGATAAATTAGATCAAAGTATAGATAGTGTTGCAAGAAAACAAATAAATAAAATAAAGGAATGGCAAAATAATAATCCTCATTGGAATGATACTGATAAAGGAATTAGTGATTATATGGAAATAGTTCAAAATGTAATGGGCGGTATTACGGAAAAAGAAAGAATTGAAAATAGAAATCTAATAAAAAAAGAATTAACAGAAAATATAGATATTTCAACAAATATCAACAATAACAAATAATAATTTTGTGCGTTTTTATATATTCAATTAATATATATAATGGATATATCAAATTTATTATTAATATTAAATACATGTATTTCTATATTACATCCTATTAAACATATACCACAAATATATCATACTATTACTATCAAAAAAGCGAATGATTTATCAAAAATAAATATAATATGTGAATTAGGTTTAAATTTATTATCATTACTAAGTTGTATTTTAGTATATATGTATATGGGGAAGCAAAAATTTTTTTTACCTATATTAGTTGAAAAATCCTCATCAACCATTTTTATTTGTATTATTTATTATTTGAAAATAAAATATACAATCACAACACATGAATATGAAGAAATTAAACCGGTAAATGAAATGAGTCCAATAAATAATAAAAAATATAATTCAATAAATGTTTAATAATTGTTTAATAATTTCATTAGAATTATTTATAATCCATTTATTCATTATATTATATATTTCGGTATTAGTATCCATAGCATGTATTTTAATATACAAAAAAAACATTTGCTTTTTTGATAGTTTAGATTTTGCGTAATCGACAAATAAAGTTTTTAATATATTGTTTTCCATTTTCATAGCAATATCTATACAAATAGCCATCATTGATACTAATTTCATATAATAATAAAATATTATTAATTATTATTATATAGATAGTAAATATTATTGATTTTTTTTTCCGCTAACTAATATATCATCAATGGTAAATGGATTAGCCATATTAATTTCAGTATCATTATAGTTGAATGTTAATTCGTCATTAGCTTTTATATCAGATAATGCGACCATTGAATAATTATCTATAACTATATTTGGTGTAAATGAATGATTCATAAATATACCATATTCGTCGTAAATATGTTTATTATTACCAATATGTATAGATTCTCTAGTCGGATGCTCAAAAATTTCACCACTTAAAGTGTGAACAATATTGCCTTTATTATAGGTTTTAGTTGTGAATAAACCTTTACCTGTTTTACCCTCTCTGATTTCCATTATAAATATATTATAGACAATGTGTTTAATATATTTATTTATAATTTAAAATGGTGTTCCACCAAAACCTCCGCCCCCTAAAGCAGCATTGGCTGCCATAGGTTCAAAGGCTTCTTGAACAGGACCTGGTGTTGCTGCGCCAACTAAAGGAGTATTAGGACCAGCATACATGCCATCAAAATTATGTGATGGTTGAACTTGTGTTGGCATACCTCCTGTTTGTCCAACCGGATTTGGAGATTGATAATTAGAATTTACATATCCAGCCTGTGCCATAGGATTAGCAGTTAAGTTAACATTACCGGATGTTACTACTTTTTTATTTTTTTCGGCTTCTTCCCTTACATTTTTGTTACCATCTATGTAGTCCAATAATCTATCTATTAATATGTTAACTTTTTCACCTAATCTTGTTTGTAAACTTAAAACAATCACTAAGAATGCGATTACAATATTAGTAACATTAAATTGTTCATAATTAGTTTTACTGTATGTTGGAACAAATGTAACAAGTCTATGTATAAAGAAAATACCAGTAAACATAATTAATATTTGTCCAATAATTTCTGCTAAAAGTTCTAAAGTAGAAGCTTCATCATCTACTTCTGGGAAAAATTTTTGGATAGATTTATTTAAAAATACAATTGGTATAATAGATAAAATACTGTATTGTCCAATATTTAATAATTCGCTTTTTGAGTCATCATCGAATTTAAATACATGTTGAAAAAAACTATTTTTTGATAATGATGTTTTTGCACTTTCTTCAAGATTGTCCATATATGATTTATTAAGAGAAATTAAAATTAAATATAGTATAATTAATTAATGCTAAATGAATTAAAAATAAATTATTAGAATAATAAAAATGTTGAGAAATATTGTAGACTTGAATAAGTATAAAGATCGTAAAAAACATGATACTTTTATGTGTTTTACTACTAAAAATAAACAACACGAAGAATATCAATATTTAAATTTACTACAAGACATATTGGATAATGGACATTTTGAGAACGGACGAAATGGTATAACCAAATGTGTTTTTGGAAGTGCTATGCATTTTTCTTTAGAAAATGGTAAAATTCCAATATTAACCACAAAAAAAACAGCATGGAAGACATGTTTAAAAGAATTATTATGGTTTATTAAAGGAGATACAGACAATAAAATTTTAAATAAACAGAATGTTCATATATGGGACGGAAATTCAACCAAAGATTTTATGAAATCAAGAGATTTAGAACATTATAAAGAAGGAGACTTGGGACCTATTTATGGTTATCAATGGAGGCATTTTAATGAGACATATAGTTCTTGCGATAATGATTATACTAATAAAGGTATTGATCAATTGCAGGAAGTAATTGATTGTTTAAAAGATCCAAAAAAAAGAACATCCAGAAGAATGATTATATCAGCATGGAATCCATGTCAATTAGATGAGATGGCTTTACCACCTTGTCATATTTTATTTCAATTTAATGTTGTTGATGATGATAAGTTATCATGTAGTATGTATCAAAGATCGGTGGATTGTCCTTTGGGGAGTCCATTTAATATTGCTAGTTATAGTTTTTTAACTCATTTAATTGCAAAACACTGTGATTTAAAACCATATGAATTTGTTTATTATTTAGGAAATGCGCATATATACAAAGAACATTTGGAAAATATGAAAGAACAAATACATAGAGAGCCATATGAATTTCCTACAGTTAATATCAAAAATAAACGAGAAAATATAAATGATTATACAGTCGATGACTTTGAAATATTAGATTATAAACATCATGACCCTATTAAAATGAAAATGGTTGCTTAAATAATTTTAGGACAATTTGCGTAAATCATAATATAAAATTTTATGTTATGATTTTAAATGAGTGGTGCAAGTTCAAACGCAGCAGCAAGAAGAAGAAGAGGAGTTAGTCAACAATCAACTAATAGTTATACAACACGAGAATCATCTAATTCAAAAATAACTACAAATAATTTAAATGTTCCAACCTTAACAGTTCCTCAAATTTTAATGCAATTAGACAAAAGATTATCATCAATAGAAAATAAATTTAACACTCCATCTGAGTCTATGTTAGATATTAACGGCAATATTGATATTAATTTATTCCCCCAAAGATTTGGTGAATTAGATAGAAAATTAATAGATGTAGAACAACAAATTTCAGGCTTAGAAAATAATATTTCAGAAAATGTTATTACTAGATTAAATAATTTTGCGTCTTCAATGACAGCACTAGAAAATAAATTAGATTCTGTTAATATTTCTAATACAAATAATACAAATAATGTAGAAAAAGAAGAATTTAATAAAATTATGGGTAATGTTGGGGATGATGTAGGTATATTAACTGATCAAGTTGGTGATCTAAAAGATTTAGTATTAAATATTCAAAATTCAACCATTTTACTTGATAAAACTATTATTGAAATTAGTAATGAATTTCGATCAAATAAATCTGATTTAATAAAGCAAATGGAAAAGGAAATTACTAAAAGTGAAGATATTGAAATTTCAGCTATGGAAAAAGTATTAGAAGAAACAGGTGTAGTTTTAGAAGAAAATATTAAAGAAGATGAAAAAAAAAAAGAAAATAGTGAGAATATAGAACTACAAATTGAAGAGAACGAAATTGTACAAGAAGTTACACAAAATGCTATAAAAGAAGAAGTATCAGTTGTAGTTAATGATGAATTAATTAAAAAACTAAAGATGTTAAATTCTGTTAGTTCAGATAATAGTGAATCAAAAGAAGAAGAAACAATTAATGAAGCATAAATGAAATTAATAAAAATAAAAATTGAATTAAATATTAGTTAATATTAATATTTAATAAAAGATGAAACTAATTATTGGAAATAAGAAAAAGGCACAGATTTTTACAGCCATCTTTCAAAATTTAAATAGATTTACGGTAGATGTAAATATTTATTTTAAGGAAGAAGAGTTGTATATTCAAGGAATGGATTCCGGACACTGTTCTATGTTTGAAATAGTTTTGAAAAAAGATTGGTTTGAAGATTACACATGCGATAAACAATGTTTTGTCGGCGTAAATGCCATTATTTTGTATAAAATTTTTAATACAAAGCAAGAAAACCAGATAATTATTTTGGAATATACAGATGAAAGTGATAAATTGGATATTTGTTTTAAAAATTTACAGCCGGTAGAAAATGAATTTTCTAAGGAATTTTGTGTTCCGTTAATGGATATTGATTCTGAATTACTACAAGTTCCTGAAGTAGATTATGATATTTTTATAAATATCAACACAAAATCGTTTACAACTATGGTATCACAATTAGAGATATTTAATGATGTTGTAGATTTAGATTATAATAGTGAAGAATTATCATTAAAGGGTAATGGTGATAACGGCAAGATACGAATTGTATTAAAAGATTCTAAAAATAATAATTTAAATAAATGTGAAATTAAGAATGTAGATAGTTTAAAATTATCATATAGTATTAAATATATTTCTGACTTTTGTTCATTTTCAAAAATAAATTCTAAAGTAAATATCATGTTTAGAGACTCTATGCCCATGGTTGTTCATTATGAATTGGAAGAATCTGAAAATAGTTATGTTAAATTCTATTTAGCACCAAAAATAGATGATAATTAAAAAAATATTCCAGGTCTATTATTATTAGAGTAAATATATGGTAAATACGAAAATAAAAATGGATGATTAGATGTATCTTGCTCTCCTACTGGGTCTAGAACATCGACATCTTCTAGTATATCATGATTTGAAGATGTTTTTTTTAAATTATTAAATGATAAATCAATAATTTTTTCTATTTTTGTCACATCTTTTATAGTTAAATTATTGATATCTACCATATCTTCGTTGTCTTTTGTTTTGCATTTTCTTATTAATTCAAAACTACCAAATACCGATAAACAAGATATAGTAACATAGGCAATTGCTGAAAAAATCATTATAATAAGTACAAATAATAAAATATTTATATCAATTCAATAATAATGTTAATAAATATTTTAGTTTTTATGATTGTATTATTGATATATTTACATATATTTTATCATTTGAAAGTAAGTAATGATTTAGAAATATATGAACACGATATAACGAATAAAAATAATTTAGAAGAAATATTAAATTTACGACAACCAGTAGTTATGAATTATAATAGACAAAATTTAGATACAATATTTACAATAGATAACATTCATAAAAATTATAATAATTATGAAATAAATGTAAGAAAAAACAATATGAATAATGATTTAGTTGATAAAAATACGGTTGTAACTATAGATTTATTAAAAAATTTATTTGAAAATGATAATAAATATTATTCAGAAAGTAATAGCAACTTTATAGATAAAAGTAATTTAACACATGAACTAGAGTATAATGATGTAATATTAAAACCACCAATGAGTTCAGAAACAAAATATGATTTATTATTAGGAGGATCTGATACTTCTACAAAATTTAAATACGATTTAAATTTTAGACATTTTTTATACGCTTCAGATGGAAATATAAATGTGACATTAAGTCCACCTATCAATACGAAAAATATGGAATTATATAAAGATTATTATAATTTTGAATACATTTCATCTATTAATCCTTATTTAAAAGAAGATGAAATGAAAATGAAATCTATATCAAAAGTTTCTATTACTTTAAAGAAAGGTCAATTATTATTTATTCCAGCTTATTGGTGGTATAGTATTCAATTTAATAATTCTGTTGTATTAGCTTTTAAATATAAAACATACATGAATCAATTGACTATTTTACCAGAATATATCATGTCTTTAATGCAAAGACAAAATATTAAGAAAAAAACACAAAATAAAATATATAAAGATGACAAATCTTCAAAAAAAGAAATGAAAGAAGTAAAAAATGAGAAGAAAGAAAAGAAAAATAAAAAAATGAAAAAAATGAAAAAAAATGAAAAAAAAGAAAATGAAAAAAATATTTAATATTATTTATAATAACTAAAAAATATTAAATTACCACATTTTCATTCTATCTTCCGGTTTTAAATACATATTATCGGTTTCAGTAATATTAAATACATCATAAAATTTATCTATATGTTGTACAAGATTGCCTCTGAAATCAGTAGGTGCGTGAGGATCAGTATTTAATAACATAACGCGTTTATCTTTGTTTATGTTTTGTTTCCAAACATTTGCCCATGATTTAAAGAATACTCTTAATGACGCCCTTACAGTTATTTCATCTGCGTTTTTATTAGATAAATGTTCAAGTAATGCTTTCATAGATAAACTTAACCCCCCTATATCTGCTAGATTTTCGCCCATTGTTAATTCCGCATTCATTTTGTGTTCTTTTCCATCTTCTTCGTCTTTGTAAACATATCGAGATACTGAATTTACCATAATATCTGTTTTCTTTTTAAATAATTCTCCATCTTCTTCACACCACCAGTCATTTAAATTACCATCGGCATCAAATTTTTTTCCTTTATCATCATATCCATGAGTAATTTCATGCGCAATTACAGCACCAATTCCACCATAATTAGTAGGTGTGGTCACATCTAAATTTTCTACAAGTGATAATTCATCTTCAATATTAAAATCGATTGATTCTTTTGAGCTATGGAAAAAAGGTGGTTGTAGTATAGCAGCAGGAAAAACAATTTCATTTTGGGTTGGCATAAAATATGCGTTAACTGTCTGAGGCGTCATTCTCCATTCTTTGCGATCTAATACAGAATTTATTTTTTCAAAAAAGTTTACTCTTAAACTCCACTTTTTAGCTTTTTTGGAAATTTCATATAATGAATCACCTACCTGAATATCAAAATCACTATAGTCTTTCCATACATCAGGATATCCAATTTTACTAGTAAATGTAGTTAATTTATTTATTCCTTTGGATTTTGTTTCATCTGTTAACCAATCATTATTTTTTAAAGATTTATTCATTATATTTAAAACATTATCAACTAATTTCTGCATGTTTTGTTTTGATTGTTCAGGAAAATATTCTTTAACAAATAATTTACCCATCATTTCTCCGGCATATGAATTAACAATTCCAATAGATCTTTTAATTTCAGGTTTTTGTTCTTGTTGTCCACCTAATTTTCTAGAATAAAAATCGAAAAATTCATCATCTAATTCTTTTGTACAAAACCCTTGAAAACTTTTAATAATTTGATATTGCATATATGATTTGTATTGGTTATAATTATTTTTATCTATGATTAAACTCATACATCTTCTAATAGCATCACCATCAAATACTGTAATTTGATGCTTATTTGGAGGATTCTCTTTATCCGCAAAATTTTTCTCAAAATTTTCAGTTAATGTTTTTTCAAATTTAAAAAGAAAACATATTTCAGTCCATAAATCATCTATAATTTGAACTGATTCATCATTTAATTTAAAATCTTGCTCTTCTTCATTATAATTTTCTTGTTTTCTTGGTAAACTATTTAAATTATTAATTTCCTTAGAAAAATCATGAATGGTAGTATTTGTATAATATTGGTCATATTCTCTACTTTGATCTGGAGTCATAGCAAAATCAGCAATTTTATTTTCAAATTCTAAGATATTATTTACAAAATCTGAATCAATAGTAGTAAATTTTTCTAAAATTTGTTTTATATTATTTAAATGATCTTCAAACAAAGTCATTTTATCGGAAAAATCTGGGGATTTGTAATATTCTCTTGAAGGAAGAGATAAACCTCCTACAGAAAAATCTAAAACAACATTGTTTACATTTTTTAGATCACTTCCAGTATCGAAATCCATTATATTTCCAATACCATTTATTTGTGTATAATAAAAATAATTAGCCACACATGAAATATAGCTATTTTCTTTGTTAATAAAATCAGAAAAATGCTTATCTAAAATATTAAATTCATTGATTATCGGACCGCAATTACAGGTTCCTTCTTTCCACGAATTAAATCTATTTTCAGATGCTTTCCAAATAGCATAAATTTTTGATTCTTCTTCAGAGGTACAGCTATTTTCTAAACTTTTTACAATATCTATTTGATTATTAAGACCATCATCATATAATTTTGTAAATCCACCCCAAGATGAATAATCAGGAGGAATTTGGTTAACAGGACTGCTTAGCCATGCGTTGTTAACATACTGGTAAAAATCATCCCCGGGCGATAAGGTATTGGAACTTACACGCATTATAATATACAATATAATTATTATTTATATTGTTATTATAAATGAAAAATATTTATCCTTTGTCTTATTCAATACCTTTGGAAAAAAACAATATTTGAATGTTATAAGTGATAAAGGAGAATTAGATATTTAAAAATAAAATTGAATAAAAATAGATAGTGTATTTTATAATAAGACAAAATGCCAAATTATAAAATATATATTGAAAATAGATATGAAACCTGGAAAATATTTAAAGATGTAACATTTGATGATGTAGATTATGATATAGACCCAATGAAAGAAAAGTTATTCAGTGATGATGTATTTAATGATGATAATGGTATTAACATAATTCATTCTACTACGAGAAATTTCAAATCGATACCTGGTGTATTAGTATTAGATAAAAATAAAACATATGGAAAAAAAAAGAATAAATTTTTGTATCGTTGTATTCCAGATGATGTTAGATTACCTACCTTTTTAATACCTTATGAAATAAAGAATATGGGGTTTTCAAAAAAAATGGAAAATAAATATGTAACTTTTAATTTTGAAAATTGGAACAGTCAACATCCTCATGGAAGCTTGTTAAATAATATTGGTGATGTAGATAAATTAGAAAACTTTTATGAATATCAATTGTATTGTAAAAGTTTAAATGCTTCTATTCAAAAATTTTCTAGAAATACAGCAAAGGTATTAAAGGAAAAATCAGAAGAGGATTTAATTTATTTAATTATGAAAAAACATACCAGTATTGAAAATAGAGTAGATACACATAACATATTTACTATAGATTCTACACATACTGCTGATTATGACGATGCGTTAAGTATTAAAGAAACAGAAGAAGGTTATAAAAAAATAAGTATTTATATTTCAAATGTTTCAATATGGATGGATGTGTTAAATTTATGGGAGTCATTTTCAGATAGAGTTGCTACTATTTATTTACCAGATAGAAAAAGACCTATGATACCTACAAGTTTATCAGAATGCTTATGTAGTTTAAAGCAACAAACCTTGCGTTTTGCGTTTTGTGTAGATTTTATAATAAATGATGATGAGATAGTTGATGTATCATATAAAAATACATTAATAAAAGTAAATAAAAATTTTGTTTATGAAGAATCAAAATTATTAAATGATAATGATTATAAGTTATTGAAAGAAAATGTAATAAAATTAAGTAAAAAATATAAATATATGCAACATTGTTGCACTAGTTATGATGTTGTAGCATATTTTATGGTATTAATGAATTGTTATTGTTCAAAAGAAATGATTAAAGATAAAAATGGTATTTATAGATCTGTTATTTTAACAAAAAAATCCTCTTTACCTACACATCTACCAGATGATGTTGTGAAATTTCTAAAAGTATGGAATAGTTCAAGCGGACAATATATCTTACATTCAGATGAAATGAAACATGAAATTTTAAACATGGATAATTATATTCATATGACTTCACCTATAAGAAGATTGGTTGATTTGTTAAATATGATTCGGTTTCAAAAAAATTTAGATATGATTCAATTATCAAATTCGGCATATGAATTTTATGATAAATGGATTGCCAAACTGTCTTATATAAATGTTACAATGAGAGCTATTAGAAAAATACAATGTGATTGTAATCTTCTTCATTATTATACAACAAATGAAGAAGTACTAGAACAAAACTATGAGGGGTTTTTATTTGATAAATTAAAAAGAAATGATGGATTATATCAATACATAGTATATTTACCCAAATTGAAAATGACTTCAAGAATAACATTAAGAGATGATAAAGAAGATTATTCTAGTTCTTATTTTAAACTGTATATGTTTATGAATGAGGCAAAATTAAAAAAGAAGATTCGATTAATGATCGTTAATTAAGAATAAATGGTATTAAGTTGACGATTCACTCTAACAAATGTGCAACATTTGGGGATATTTTTTATTTCTCCAGCATTGATGTATGTACAAGTGCTTCTAATACCACCAAGATAATCATTTACGGTGTTTTCTAGAGGACCTTTATATTTAATTTTAACTGTTCGACCTTCAGAAGATCTATAATTTTCCATCTTACCAAAATGTTTATTCATAGCTGTTTCACTACTCATTCCATAAAAAAATTTATATTTATTTCCATTTTCTTCTACAATGTCTCCTGGATTTTCATCATGACCAGAAAATCTACCACCAATCATAATAAAATCAGCTCCAGCTCCTAGTCCTTTTGATACATCTCCTGGACATGTAATTCCACCATCACCAATTATGTATCCATTTACTCCATGTGCAGCATCAGCACATTCATTAATAGCGGATAGTTGAGGCATTCCGATACCAGTTTGTGTTCTTGTTAGACAAGCACTTCCTGGACCAATTCCAACTTTAACAATGTCAACTCTACCTTGTAATATAAGTTCTTCTGTTATTTCTCTTGTAACTACATTACCCGCAACAATAATTTTATCAGGAAAATGTTCTCTAACTTTTTTACAAAAAGCAACTAATTTTTCCATATAACCATTGGCAATATCAATACAAATAAATTTTACATCAATAGCTTCAATAATATTTTTTAATTTTTCAAAATTATGATCAGATATACCAGTTGAAACCATAAAATAATCGGGGTTTAATCCTTCCTTTTTCATATTTTTATAATTTTCTACATCATAAAATTTATGAAACGCTGTAATAATTTTAAATTTTGATAAAACTTTATATACACTATATGTTCCAATTGTATCCATATTTGCTGCAATAATAGGAATACCAGTCCATGTTTGTTTGCTTAAAGGAAATTTAATAGTTCTTTCTAAGTTAACATCAGATCTAGATGTTAAGGTTGTTCGTTTTGGTCTAATCAATACATCACCATAATCAAGCTTAATATCTTCTTCGATTTTCATAATTATATTTATAAGTGATAATCTCTTTATGTATTATTATAACTCCTTATTTTATCTTTTACTGCGTCTTGTTTTTTTACCGCGTGTTGATTTTTTACTGCGTCTTGATTTTTTACTGCGTGTTGATTTTTTACTGCGTCTTGATTTTTTGCGTCCATTTATCTGTTTTCTTTTTAAATAACCACCATTATGTTGAAAGTTTGGTACCACACTTTCTACATTAGTATCTAATAAGATATCTCTTGATCCGTTCTTTTCAATAACAATTCTCCTAGCAGCATATGTATTAGCATAACGAGGTTGTGTTCTAAGACCTTCTTCAATAAATGTACCATATCTCAGTGTTCCGTCAGTAAGTTTAAACTGATAATATGTACCTTTTTTAAGAGCTTCTAAATTAAACATTATAATATATATAAATATAAAAAATACATATTTTTATTATAATATTTTACGCAGAATTACATGAAACTTTTCCAAATAAGAAAGTAATAAAGTTGAAATTTTTATGGTGGTCAGAATATTGTTTTTTATAATATAATGAAAATCCAATAATAATACTTATACTGGTAATTAGCATTAAATACTTACTAATATTATGTAATTTAATAATATTTTCTTTGTTCTTTTCTTTATCATTTGCGTTATAATAATCAATCCAATTTTTACAAATTAACATTAAAAATAATAACATAAAAGTAAATATTGTAAAATGAATATTCATTTTATTAAATATAAGAAATAAAATCCAAATTATAAAAGTATTTTTATAATGTTCTGTGGGAATTACTTTTTTATTACTAACCAAACCTAATGAAAAATAAATAATTAACAATATTGTTAAATTTTTAGCATACATATTTGAAGATAAAAGAGAGCGTGTTTTACAGCTTAATGTTTCGGCAATAAAATTTCCACTTACTGCTAAGATAAGTAAAAAAACACCTAGTATATTTTCTAAATCAGCATTAGTATTTAATAAAGAAGAGAATTTGTTCATTATAAAATACTATTATAAAAAAAAATGATGAAATAATTAATGATGTCTACAAGCGCATTGTAAAGTAGATTTGTATCCATGATTTCTAGAAAAGGATGACATATGATGATCATCCATTTTCATCATTTTAGGAAGGGAAGTTTTTACAATTTCACCTGATTCATCAGTATAAAATATTTTTTTTATTTTTATTCCACTAATATTTGGAAGATTATTTACACCAATAACACATCTTTCACATAGTCTTGACATACCAAGATTAGAACCAGATTTAGATGTACGAATAACAACAAGATTATATGCCTTTTTATTTTTTTTTTTGCTTTTATCTCTATGTTTCCATGCTACTTTATTACACGCATGAATTTCGGCATGAACTGAATCATTTGTGGTATATGTACTATAGTGGTTTTCGCCGTAATTTTGATTTCCATAAAAAGCACGACTTTTGTTGCCCTGCCGGGAACAAGTATGCGGCATGATTACTCATGCCCGACAAATTGCCCTTCAATCGTTGGTTAATCAAGTTCTTTATCAAAGAGTTCATCTTTATTATTGATTAAAAAAATACTTAATATTTTAAATCAATTTTTTTATTGTATTTTTCTTTTTCATTCCTTTACAATATTGTTTTTGAGAGAAACCTTTGGGTTTTTTACAATTAATGCTTTTTTTATATTTTTGTGACCATCTTCTTTTCTTTCCTCCTTCTAATGGTATTTTTCCTAACATCATATCCACTAAATCTTGCTCGCGTTGCCTATTTTCATATTGAACAACAGCTTTTGACTTTTTTTTATTTTTTGATATAAACATATTTTTTGTTTTATTTTGTTTTGGACTTGATGGTGATTTTGTACTAGGTGAAAATTGAACACTTTTGCGCGTTTTTGTCGGAGTTGTAGTTGGTTTTATAGGTTTACTATTTCCAATACCTTTCCCTTTTTGTCTTTTTCTTGTTTTTCTTTTTCCGCCATAATTAGGACGACCAATTCTATATTCCATCATTTTTTTTTGACCTAATTCAAATTTTTCTTTTTCTGTCTTACCTTGTAGTTGATGCTTTGGAATTAATTTCATATATATTTTTACGGTTTCTGGATCACTTTCAATTATATTGTATGCCGGTTCTTTATAACTCATTTATATAATAATAGATAGATTAAATAAATAATATAAATATAGATTTTTTATATTATTTAAATATGAGATTTGGAAATGTTCAATCTAAAATACTAACAAATTCAAAACAAAATTTGTATGATTTCTCAGTCAAAGATTACAAAAATAATATAGTCCCCTTATCTAAATATAGTAATTCAAAGGTAATATTAGTTGTAAATGTTGCTAGTTACTGAGGACTAACAAATAAAAATTATGAGGAATTACAATACTTATATAATAAATACAAATCGGACGGATTTATGGTTATAGGATTTCCTTCAAATCAATTTGGGAATCAAGAACCCAAATCAAACGAAGAAATACAAAAATTTATTTCAAATAAAAATGTAACCTTTCCTGTTTTTGGAAAAATAGATGTCAACGGTAAAGATGAAGATCCTGTTTATAGTTTTTTAAAAAAAAATAAAACTGGATTTATTGGGAAAAATATAACTTGGAATTTCACAAAATTTTTATGTGTTGATGGTATTCCAGTTGATAGATTTGGTCCACGAGAAAACCCGTTATCATTTGAAACTAAGATAATTAATTATTTAAACCGGAATGACGATTATTAATTAATCTGATATGTGTTTGATAAATAATTATATAATTGATATTATGGTAATTATATAAGAATATAATTTAATATATATTAATGGGAGGTGTACTAGGATGTGCGGTTGTTAAATATAATTATGATATGAATAAATTAAATAATATTAATTCTGATGATATTTCCATTTTTAGTTTAAATGGTTATTCCACACAATCAAGAATTGTAGATGTTTACGATGGCGATACATGTACTATAGTTTTTAAATGGGAAGGTAAATATAGAAAATTTAAGTGTCGTTGTTATGGCTATGATTCACCTGAAATGAAACCTAGATTAAATATCGAAAATAGAGATGAAATAAAAGAAAAAGCGGTAAAAGCTAAGGAACGATTGATTGAATTAACTAAGGATATTGTAAGAACAGAATGCATGGAATTTGATAAATATGGTAGATTACTGGTAAAAATATATACTAACAACAATTCTTTAATAAATGATATCATGATTAAGGAGGGTCATGGATATGTATATCATGGGGGTACAAAACATTAGTTAATAATATAATAAAAAAGTATAATTTTTATTATATGTATGAAATAAATAATAGTCAATTAGTTGATTTAAATAATTTTCCAAAAGTTATAATTAATCTATGTAATGTATCAGATTCTACTATTTTAGTAAATGAGTGGCTTAAATTATATGAATACAACACTCCATTTACATTTATATTTAATTTATCAAATTTAAATGCTAAAATAGGGGATATTTGTCATGGATTATTATTGGCTAATTTTATCAAGAAAATTAAAAGGTTTAGAAAGATAAATCCGGATAAATATAACAATCTTCGTGAAAGTATTATCATAGTAAAAAATAAATTAAGTAATACATTTATAAGATCAATATTTAATTTAACTACACCATTAAGTAATACATATATTGTTAATTCCGAAGATATTGCCTATGAAATTTATAATAAAATTAATAATAATGAGGAATTTGATTATAAAAATGTTAAATTAATTAAACCTTAGTTTGATCACTGGGTTGTCTAGTTGTTTGTCTAGCGGGTTGTCTATCATTTTTTACAGATGTATATGTTTTTTTTGTATTACTTTTGGATTTATCTATAGATGGTTGCTTGAATTGATCTACATTAGGCGCTGCTTGCTTTGAAGCATCTTGTTGATCGCCAGTATTACTAGGATAATATCCTGTTTGTGTAAACATACCTGTGGTTGATGTAGTCATTGGAAATATGTTATTACCTGATTTAGGATTTACTAAAACATAATTCTTTTTCTTAGGACCACTAAATA
>Ga0115008_10002264_pt1 | contig 15952 bp, 8 predicted proteins | sample FraStrMetagenome_FD_87164 | JGI IMG/M metagenome (GOLD analysis project Ga0115008, IMG submission 87164) | Marine eukaryotic phytoplankton communities from Arctic Ocean - Fram Strait ARC3M Metagenome | ecosystem: Environmental > Aquatic > Marine > Oceanic | place: Fram Strait | collected 2012-06-18
AGTTCAATTTATTTTTCAGCATAGGCCTATTACTAATAGTACCTATGCTGAAAAATAAATTATTATCCGTTAAGGTTTCTATCTACCGTAAAAAGTGCTTTCTACTTATAAAAAATAAGTGAATACTGATTTGTTTATTTAGATAATCCTTTCAAAAATGAAACTACTCTAACCATGAAAAACAACCTACTTCTTTTTATAATTTTTTTAACACCTTCTATTCTTTTATCCCAAGATATAACAGGAATTTGGCAAGGTTATGCTGTTAGATCCAATCCTGATTGTATTTTTTATCCAGAAACTTTTCTTGTAACATACATTCTTGAACAAAATGGAAATAACGTAACCGGAACAACTGAGTCTATATTGGAAGATACTCCATATTTTGCTATATATAATTTAACTAGTGGTAACCTAACAAATAATAATTTCCTTTTTTTTTTAGATGAACCTATTCAAGGGATACCACCTCCTGGTTCTGCATGGTGCACATCAGTAGTGGGAGAATTGGAATTCTTTGAGGCAGAAGAACTTCTCGAAGGAACTTTGTCAAGTACGAATGGAAGTGTTTGTTGTGAAGGAGCTTTATATTTAAAAAAGTTAGAGCTTCTTTCTGACACAATTCAATGTAAAGGAGAGTCAGTGGAACTTGAAGTTACTGGAGAAAATGTGAAATGGTATTCTGATGAAAATTTAGATTCATTAATTGGTTCCGGAAATACCTTAGAGGTTGTTATTGATGAACCCACTTCTTTTTTCATCACCCAAACTTTCAACGTTATCGGTGAAGAAACATCGGCATTTAGATTTGACATAGATATTTATGAACCACAAATTACCTCTTTTGAAATAGTTACTACAAATGCTTGTAATGATAATTCTGGAACAATAGAGGTTCTACTGGAAGATGAGATTGATGCTCTATTCAAGTTAGACAACGATAATTTTTCAAATAACAATATTCTTGAGGGGTTATCGGCTGCAAATTATACCCTTACTATCCAAGATGAAAATGGATGTGAGATTGATACTTCATTTCAAATTATTAATCAGGATTGTGAACTAAAAATTCCAAATGTCTTCACACCAGATGGAGATGGACTGAATGATTATTTTGGAATAGTTCCATTATACGACTTTCAAGGTAAAATAACCTTATTTAAAATTTTCAACCGATGGGGGCAAAAAGTAATTGATCTCCAAAATCAAAATATTGAAGATGCTATTTGGGATGGAAAACAAAATAATAAGCCCCTTCCGTCTGATGTTTATGTCTATATGATTGAAATAGAATACAATTCAGGGAAAAGAGAATTATTTAGCGGGGATATAACCCTATTACGATAATTTCAAATAGTTAACAATTAAAGTAAATAATACCTCATTAAAAAGGTTAATTCAGTTAACTTATGGCCGCCAAAAGAGTTACCACTTATTCATGTCGAAGCTCTTTTCTTATCTAAAAGTGCTATTGCAATAAGAGCCATGAGATGTTCATCATTCTTAAATATTCTTTAAAACCACCTGATAATTTTAATCAAAAAAAAATGCAAAAAAGCCCTTCGAACACATGCTAAATTGTGACTACCTTGAGAATAATTTACTGGTACTCTAGTATAAAAAAATTTAATGCATAAAATCTATCTTCCTCTAAATGAAAAAAATTACTTTCACCTCTAATTCACCCATAAATTCCCCTTTCCATCTATGGGCATGAATGCTTAACTGATTAGTTCATTAAGATTTGTGGAATAACATTCGGTAGTATAAATCAATTTTAAGAGATTGTAAGATGAATAATTCTAGTATTTTTATTTATCACAACAGGCAACCACTCTCTCCTTTCCTGCATACATATATACATATATAGTTACTGGAATAAATTTATTAATCATTACAAAAAAATATGAAATTGATCAAATCTACAGCCATTTTACTAATTAGTTTACTACTTAGTACCCTTTCGATTGCTCAAACAGCAGATCATACAATCTTAGTTAGTAATTACTCCTTCACGCCTGCTGAACTTACAATCGTACCAGGGGAAACAGTTGCATTTGTAAATGTGGAAGGTCTTCACAATGTAAATGGGATTACCAATACATTATCTGGAGATTCCTTTAATAATCCCGAAGATTTTTTCATTCCAGAAATAGAAGGAGTAGCCTCAGGTATACTAATGGGAGAGATTACCTTTGATCAGCCAGGCACTTATCAATATGATTGTAGCATAGGATTCCACGCTCAGCTAGGCATGGTTGGAACTATTGAAGTAGATGCATTTACTATTACGGATCTATTGCTAACCGATACGATTCCTGAAACGAATCTCCCAGGACTGGCGTTTAGATTATTATTAGATTCACTATTGGACAGTAATGGCCCCCTGACCCTCTTTATTCCTAACGGATCAGCAGTAAGTGAAGTGCAAGATTTATTAAACCTCAATCAATTTGACTTACTTGGATTTGTTGATCTTCCTTCAGCGTTGGAATACCATGTGGCTACTGGTCTATGGTTAGCGGATGATTTAGAAGCAGGAATGAGCTTACCAACAGTTTATGGACAGGATTTAACTGTTTCTGAAGTAGGAGGAGCTTTAAAAATTGATGGTGCCTCAATCATTTCCACAAATTACTTAGCAGACAATGGAGTCGTTCATGTAATTGATAAATGTCTGGCACCCTCGGGTTTACCACAGGCCACTGTTTGGGATATTATTAAAAATAGTGATGATCATCAACTTTTAGAAACCGCTATTTTAAATGCCTATCTGGATGAGGAACTAAGAGCTCAAAATGATCTTGATCCAAGTTTAGAATTACCTGGTCCATTTACTGTTTTTGCGCCTACTGATGCAGCTTTCGAGGCCTACAGTCAAGGATTAGGAATAACCACAGCAGAGGTAATTGCTGGACAATTTGTGGATGAGATTGTAAAGACCCACATCATCGGAAACAAAAATGATAGTTCAGATTTTTTTAATGGACAAATTCTCCAAAACTATCTTGGAGATTATAACCAGATGACTGTTAATACAAATGGAATTTTTGTTGAAAACATTGCACTACAAACTATAGATATTCAAGCCTATAATGGTGTAGTCCATGTAATAGATGAAATCATAACGCCTAACCTTCCTCCAATAATAGGAACTTGCGGGACTTGGACCCTGGTTTTACAAAATTCAGGCAATAATGGATGGGGAACTAACTTTATTGAAGTAGAAGTAAATGGAGAAATTATAAGTAAAGAAACTATAGAAAGTGGAAACACCAAAACTTTTCAATTTGGCGTAGACTTTGACTCGGAGGTAAACTTACTATATTTAGGTTTGTCCGGAGCTTCGTCGCAATCTTATGAATTGTATGATAATAATAATGAACTAATCTATAGTTCAATAGGAATTAGTGGTACATCAACAGTCCCTCAAAGCGTTTATGGTTTAAAAGCTTGCCCTAAACCCAAAAGTTGTGGCGTTATTGAAATTAATATGTTTGATAGTTATGGTGATGGTTGGGATTTTGGAAATCTAGCAGTATTTATAAATGATGAATTTTATATTACGATTCCAATGCCATATGGTTTTTCCCAAAAAGCGTTTATACCAACAGATATTAATGACAACTTAGATTTCTTTTACAATGGAGGTGCTTACCAAGATGAGAATTCCTTTGTTATTTATGATTCAGATGGAGAGCTATTAGCCTCAGAAGCCAACATAAATCAAGCCCCAGAAGACGTTACTGATTTAATAGTCTGTGAAAATGTGACAAGTATAACTGAACAATTCACTAATCTAAATACCTCTATTTTTCCGAATCCAACATCTGGTGAGTTAAATATTAACACAGATATTGAAATTTTACGAATAGGTATATTTAATATTTATGGTCAAAAAGTTTTCGATGCTACCTATGATGACAATACAATAGATATTTCTTTTTTAAGAAATAATACCTATCTACTTGAAATTGAAACAACAAAAGGACTTGAATTTCACAAATTCTCAATCATCCGATAGCAAATCAAAAGTTAATATTCATATCAGGTTATCGACTAAACAAACTGAGTGAAATAACGCATCAAATAAAAAAAAGGTTACCTCCCTGGGTAAATTATTCCAATAAAAAAGAGCAACTGTTTCCAGTTGCTCTTTTTTTTCCTTAATCCAATTCCTTTTTTACTCTTCCATTCTTATCCATATTGGTAGTATAGTAAGCTTTTTTATCCGGTTTCAAGGGACGCTTAAACCAATAAGGTCTTCTTAATCCATCAGGCTGATCCGCAGGTCTTGTCATGTTTAACCACTCCTTATAATTCTCATGGGACTTATTCGTATCCACGAAAATATCACCATACTTATCTCCATCATGTGGCCTTTCAATTCTTACTCGTTGATGCCAACAATGCATTCCCGAAATTGGATCAGGATGAACAGCATGGGTAATATTTTGATGGACACCACCATCCGACCAAAAAATGCGTTTGCTATCATCATCTATACTATCGAAAGGTTTAATACCAGCCACCGTCTCCATTTTCCAACCACCGCTTCCATCATTTTTAATATTTACAGTATTGGTTGCCCAACGGTTCCCTTCATCTTGTTTTCGTCGCCACCTACCGAGGTGATGCGAGCAAGCCACTACACCCGGTTTCATTCCTTGCGTCACCCAAACCTTATCAATGAAATAGCCAATATCTGTATTTAACCGAACCAAATCGCCTGTTCTAAATCCCCATCGTTGTGCATCATCAGGATGCATCCAGATCGGATTTCGATTAGCAATTTCTACCAGCCATTTTGCGTTCCCAGAACGAGAATGAATCAAGGTTGGCAATCGGAATGTAGGTAATAAAACATATTCGCCTTTTTCTTTATCCAGCTTCTCATTGTGAATATGACTCTTGATATAAGTTGGAATCGCATATTCTTCCCAATTCCAATCAGCTAAAGTTTGAGAGTAAAATTCGTTTTTACGACTCGGTGTTGGGAAGCCAACATAAGCTGTTCCATCCACCATCACACCAATATCTTTTCCGTCTTTGCGAATCACTTTTGATTTTCCATCAACGACTGAACCTTTGAGTTGCTCTTTCGAAAGTGTAAATTCATGTTTAGAATAACTATGTTTTTCTACTTCGAATGCGCCGTGTTTTTTCATATAATCCAACTCCGTCAATCCTTCTTTTTTGGCAGCATCAGGCAGTCCTTTTGTATTCTCAAAAATGTATTGATAGTACTCGTCAATTTTAATTTTTTCTCCTGGACGGTAAGGTGACTCGAAGTGTTTTCGAATTCCCAAACTTCCGTCAGGATCAATTCGCCAACTCAACTCAATCCAAAATTCATCTTCTTCCCAAACTTCTCCTGGATTGGATTCATAGGTAAATTCTACAGATTTGCCAGCTCGACGTGCCGCTTCTCGTAAAACGGGTTGACGGAAAGCAATCCACATTCCTGAGTGCGTTGCATAACTATTTAAATCGTGCCGTTCTGCTGAGTGTCCCATTGGTAAAACATAATCTGCAAAGAATGCTGTCTCATTCCAAGTCGGCGTCATCGCAGCATGCAAACCAAATTTCTCTTCATCTAAATAAGCTTCCATCCACGAAAATCCATCAGGATAAGTCCACACAGGATTAAATACTCGAGAGAAGTAAACATCCATCTTACCTCTACCTTCTTTCATAAAGTGCGGCAATAAGAAACTCATTTCAAACATCGCCAAAGGATACTCATTGGGGAAATGCATGTTATTCCAAAACTTCTGTCCTGGAGGAGTCGTATGGAATTTTGGTTTAAATTTGTTCCAACTATTTGGTGAAGTCCCACCAACTGTTCCGACACTTCCAGTCAATACATTTAAAAAATGTAAACAACGTGAAACACACCATCCACCTAAATTTCCACTTGCCGCACTTCGCCAATTATGTGTGGCAAATTTTTCTCCAGCCTCTCCTATTTTTATCGCGCACTCGCGAATCATTTCTGCTTTGACACCACTTTCCCCTTCAGCCATCTCGGGTGTATAATCAGTGTACTCACCGATCATCTTTTCTATATAGTTTTCAAAAGTATGAGGAGTACCTGGATGACGTTTTTCTAAATACGTTTCCCAGTTAGTCCAATTTTCTAAAAATGGTCGATTATATAATCCTTCTTCTAAAATTATTTTAGCCATAGCTAACAAAACCGCCGCTTCGGTTCCTGGATAGGAAGGCATCCAATAATCAGACATACTTGCGGTATTGGAAAGACGTGGATCCATTGTTGCCAATTTCGCCCCTTTCATTTTTGCTTCAATGATTCTTTGAGCATGTGGGTTAAAATAATGTCCACTTTCTAGGTGCGCAGAAATCAACAAGATAAATTTTGCATTGGCATGATCTGGAGATGGTCGATCATATCCGTACCATACATTATAACCTAACCTTGCTCCTGAGGAGCAAATATTAGTATGTGAATTATGACCATCAACTCCCCATGCTTGAATCACTCGGTTGGCATAACCTTCATGTCCTGGTCGTCCTACGTGGTAAGCGATTTGGTTATGTCGATCTTCTTGTATTGCTTTTCGCATTCGTCCTGCGATATCATCAAGCACTTCATCCCAAGTCACTCTATCCCATTTTCCTTCACCCCTTTTTCCTGCTCTTTTTAAAGGATATAAAATTCGATCTGGATCGGTGATTTGATTAATGGTTGCTGGTCCTTTTGCACAGTTTCTTCCACGACTACCGGGATGATATAGGTTTCCTTCGAACTTTCGAATTTCATTGGAATCTTTATCTACGTAGGCAGTTAAGCCACAAGCACTTTCACAATTGAAGCATGTTGTTGGAACGATTGTATAGTTCTTCTTGACTTTCTTAGGATGCTCCGTTGCTTCGTACTCTGTCCAATTATCCCATTTTTCGATTGGGGGAAAGTTGGTAAGCTCGTTGGGTTTTTCGGTTAGTCTCTCTATCGAAGGTTCTTCTTTCACAGAATGAAGATCTTGGATGAGTCCGATTTTTTCAGCGATTCGTTCGATTAATGACGGTCTATGTTTTGTCATATTTTATTTTTTTATTTTTCGCAACGGAGATACAAAAAGGAGGATTTTTCTCTACGACTATGCCTTGAAAAATTAATTTAACTTAAAGGAATTCTCTGTGGTGCTTCTACCCAAATATCTTCTGTAAACCAAATTCCAATTAATACCGCCACTCCTGCTGCAGCCAACATCATTGTACTATCTCCACCAAAGAATAAAATTAACATTGGAATTACATTCCCCAAAAGTAACACACCCATCCAAAACTTATTTTTATATTGTCCTCTTACAATCATGTCAACTGTTCGTTTTGCATCATTAGTTGGATGTGTCATCGTCAACTCCATCAACATAGTAAATAAATTTACACCCACTCCTACTAACATTACATATTTCAAAAATAGCAACCAATTTTCTCCATTTTCACCAAACAAGGAGAGGATTGCAAAGATCGCAGCACCTGCCATAAAACTATGTACTAACATATGAATAGCCAATGTAGGACTTTGCCAAAAATCTCGTCCTTTTGCTTGTGCAAAAAGGAACGCTGTATAAACTGCCACTACTACTGCTATAACTGCGGTTAACCACATCAAAGGTGTCTCGATTGCTGTCCAACCAAACCAATTGACTACTGCCAAGACTGAGAGCAATCCACCATATACGGTAATCGCATATCCACCTTTGACTAACCATGATCCCCAATGAGGACGGAGTAAAACAAATAAAAATCTTTTTGGCTGGTCTAAATCCATGATTAACAGAACACCAGTTGCAGCTAAAAATAAAACACCTAATCCAAGACTAGTCCAAATTACCATTGGATTCACTTCTGCAAACCCAAAGGCCCATGCTAAGAATGGAACTAAGAATGCACCTGCTGAAATTGCTTTTGTCCACACATATCCAGACACTTCCCATCCCCATAAAATACCTTTATCTGCTACATCGTAAGTTCGAGTGGCTTTCCCTTTATTAAGAGGTTTATCTTCCCCCATCAAAACATCAATAGATTTCTCTGGACCGGATTTCGCTAATTCTTGTGCATTAACGCTTTCTTTTTGTTGTATCAATGCTGTTACCAAATCACCATTGGAAAAAGCCATTTTTTCGGCCTCTTTAGCAAAATGACCAACACCCATAGATTGGGAACTCCAGAAATAAGAATCTGATTTTTCAGTTGCAGAAGGATTCAATGAAGCATCATCTGCATCGATATAAAATAGATTTGGAACAGTTCCTTTTTCAGGCTTTCTCACTTTAACTTGCTGACGAGAAAGAAGTTGAGTAATTTCAGCATTGGGGTCTTCCATATCTCCTGAAATAATTGCCTCCTCTGGGCATACATTAACACAAGCTGGCTCTAGTCCAACATCTATACGGTGCGCACAATAATTACATTTTGCTGCAGTACTCGTTTCAGGATCGATATAAAGTGCATCATAAGGACAAGCTTGCATACAAGATTTGCAACCGATACATCGATCTTTATCAAAATCTACAATTCCATCCTCTCGAAAATATAATGATTCGGTTGGACAAATTTCTACACAGGGAGCATCGGTACAATGATTACAACGCATGACAGAAAAAAGACGACGAGTATTTGGAAACTCTCCTTTTTCAACTTGTTTCACCCAAGTTCGGTTGACACCTACTGGAACTTGATGTTCCGATTTGCAGGCCGTGGTACAAGCATGACAACCGATACATTTTCGGTTATCAATGACAAATCCATATTTCATGTAGTTGATTTTCGTTTAAAATTTCTTTAGTTCCTATAAGTCAAATTAAAATTATTAATTAGTCATTTAAGACTATGCTTTTCCCCTTTGAAAAACCTAAAAAATTTCTCCATAGGTTATGCATCAAATTTTAAAATTCCTAAAATAAAAAAATGATTTATCTAAAATGATCACTTTATTAATTTAAGTTACCTAAAAAAAGCACTACCTATAAAAAAGGTAATGCTTTTGTAATTGTATTCTTATTTTTTCAAAGTTGATGGACAAACAAAATCTGAAGTTGGAATTTTAGAAGCTGAAATATCACTGTACTTTCCTTGAACATTGACTAGTTTCTCAAAACCTCTAGCTTTTAAAATGGAAGCTGCCACTGTTGATCGGTAACCACTTCGACAATGCATGTAGTACTTTTTTCTTTTGGAAATTTCACTCATGTTTTCGTTGATAAAATCCAAAGGATAATTTTGAGAATTTTCAATTTGTTCACCAATGAATTCTGTAGGCTTTCGCACATCTAAGATATTCATTCTTTTAGTGTAAAGCTTTTTAAATTTCTTCACATTAATTGTTTCGATTTTATCAATCTCTCGTTGCTCTTTCTTCCAAGCTTCGAAACCACCTTTCAAATATCCTATTGAATTATCATAACCAACTCTTGCTAAACGTTTTACCGTTTCTTTATTTTTACCTCTTGGCGCAACGATCAAAATTGGTTGTTGCAAATCAGGAATCAATGCTCCTACCCAAGGGGCAAAACTTCCATCCAAACCAATGAAAATTGAATTCGGAATAAAACCTTTTACAAATTCTTCTTTTGATCGAACATCCAAAATCAATGCTTCGGTTTCATTCGCCGCTACCTCAAATGCCCTTGGTGAAAGTGCCTTCACTCCTCGTTTCATCACAGTATCGATACTCTCGTAACCTGTTTTATTTAATGCTGCATTTTTTTGGAAATAAACTGGAGGAGATGCTAATCCATCAGTCACTTCTTTGATAAATTCTTTCTTCGTCATATCAGTCCTAAGTGCATAATTAGTTTTCTTTTGATTACCCAAAGTATCCCAAGTTTCTGAACTCATATTTTTCCCACAAGCCGAACCTGCTCCGTGTGCTGGATAAACCAAAACTTTATCATTCAATGGCATGATTTTATTCCTCAAACTATCGAACAACCATCCTGCTAATTCTTCTTTCGTCAATTTTCCATTTTTCTGAGCTAAATCTGGTCTTCCAACATCACCTATAAACAAAGTGTCACCGCTGAAAATTGCATAATCTTTCTTCTTTTCATCTTTTAAAAGAAATGTTGAACTTTCCGGAGTGTGTCCAGGAGTATGTAAAACGATGATCGAAACTTTTCCTAATTTAAATTTCTCTCCGTCCTTGGCTACATGAACTTTATAATCGGTTTGTGCAGTTGGGCCATAGATGATTTTTGCACCAGTTTTTTTTGCTAAATCTAAATGGCCGGAAACAAAATCTGCGTGAAAATGAGTTTCGAAAATATATTTTATTTTCACTCCATTAGCTTTTGCTTTGGCAATATATGGTTCTGTTTCTCTAAGAGGATCGATTATAGCAGCTTCACCATTACTCTCAATATAATAGGCACCTTGTGATAAACATCCAGTATATATTTGTTCTACTTTCATTTCAAAATTTAATTTTATGTTTCTTTAATTCAGTTCTCAATACAAAAGTATTCCTGTTTTAAAACATAATTCGTGATAGGAATCACACTTAATCATTTTTTTAATTTCTTAGCATCTTACAACCTCCACCTATAATTTGTTTTGCTAAAATATAAATAAAGTTTCATGTTTTGCAATTTCATTACTAACATATTAAATTTTGAAAAACAAATTAGATTAACACTTTATAACTCCATCAAAAAGATCTAAATACATTTCAATTCCTCCTTTTCTAAATCTAAATTCCCTGTATTGAAAATACTTTCTCAATTAGGCTAAATAAATCCTCCTGATTATTAATTTCATTCGACTTTCCATTCCAATTTGATCAATTGTTACCCATTTTCCAAGGATAAACTTATGTAAATTTAAACTCATTGTAAAAGGTTCAAAAGAGGCATCAATTTCAATTTCATAAAAGTGCAGAATGACATAATGTATCTTTGGCAGATTTATCTTAAAATTTCACAACTTCTTTGATGATTCATTTTTCGTAAAATCTTTTTTATTTCATTTTGGTTTAATTAAAGATAATTGGAATTGATTTTATTCCACATTTCATTTTTTAAATTAATTCTACTCATCCTCATTAGTTTGCAAAGCATACTCAAGATATCGATGATTTGATTTTTTATCAAAAAAATCGACAGAATGTTGAATCCGGAAAAAGAAACTATCTTCTCCTATCATCTCAACCACGTTTGCTCTGTGTAGGATATCTCGAATTGGCCCCTTAACTCCTGCAAATTTAAATTGGATTTTTTGATTATGACAAAATTCAATCATTTCCTTTATCGCATATATTCCACTACTATCTATTCCATTCATACTATCTGCATCGAGGATAAATAACTTTAATACTTTTCCTTTATTTATAACCTCAGCCTCGATTTTTTCTTTAAAAAAACTCACATTTGCAAAATATAAACGAGCATCAAATCTGAAGATTAATATGTCATCTCGAACTTCAAGATGATCAAATCGGTCAGTATTTTTGTAATGAGGCTTGCCAGGGATTTTCCCTAAAACCGCCGTATGAGGTTGAGTCGTTCTAAAGATAATTAGTCCCAAGGACAAGACAACTCCAATCATTATACCCTCCTCAATACCTAGGATTAGTGTTCCTAAAAAAGTAGCCAGCATCATAAAAAAATCACTTCGATCAGTGTACCATAAATGTCTTGCTTCTTTAAAATCAATCAAACCAAAAACTGCCACCATAATAACAGAAGCTAAAATAGCCTTTGGCAAATAATAAAAGAGTGGCGTCAAAAATAATAGAGTCAGAGCAATTAAGGCAGCACTAAAAATGGAAGCCATTCCTGATTTGGCACCAGTTTGGTCATTGACAGCTGTCCTTGAAAAGCCCCCGGTAGTTGGAAAAGATTGAAAAAAGGCACCACCAATATTTGCCACTCCCAATGCTATAAGTTCTTGATTCGGTGAAACCTGATAATTTTTATGCTTAGATTGAATGGCTTTTGCTACAGCAATACTTTCCATAAAAGAAATAAATGAAATTGTAAATGCAATTGGCAACAATGCTTTTACATCCTCAAAATTAAAACTTGGAATCCCAAAATCTGGCAATCCTTTTGGGACCTCTTCTACAATTCCCACTCCTTGTTCATCCCAACCTAATCCCCAAACAGCAAAAATTCCGAAGGCAACTGCAAGTAAAGGTCCCGGAATAGGAAACTTAATTTTTTTTATTAATAGAATCACACCGATTGCTAATATTCCAATAATAAACGTGTGCAAATTGATAGCATTAAAATTTGAAAAAGCATTTACAATAATTTCATGAATATGATTACTCCGCGGAATATTAATTCCCAATAAATGTTTAAGTTGAGAAAAACCGATAATCAATGCAGCTGCAGAAGTAAATCCTGCTATCACAGGATGAGAGAGAAAATTAACTAAGAAACCCAATCTAAAAATCCCCATTAATGTCTGAATAATACCGACCATCAATGCTAAAAGAATTACTAATCCTATAAATTCTTCACTATTTGCCTCGGCAATTGCTCCAACTCCAGCAGCAATTAAAAGTGCCACCATTGCTACTGGCCCAACCGCCAATTGTCTAGAAGTTCCAAAAATTGCATATAGTACAAGAGGAATTATTGAAGCATATAATCCATAAATGGGGGGCATACCAGCTAACATTGCATATGCCATACCTTGAGGAATTAGCATAACCCCTACTGTCAATCCAGCGATTAGATCTCCTCTAAAAAATTCTGAATTATAATGGGGCAGCCACTCTAAAATGGGAAAGTACTTCTTGAAATTCATCTCCTCTTACTTTTATGATTTTGAAATCAATTCAAGCACAAGTTCCAATTTTAAGAAACTATTGTCCGTAACATCTATCACAATAGATTGATTTTATTTCGCTCCAAAGTAACTAAACCATTAATTTCTAATTTTTTTAGTAATCTTGAAATTGCTTCTCGGGAGGCATTTAAATCCGCAGCAATTTCTTGGTGGGTAGAATTAATTATTTTAGAACTATTTGCAACAGATCTTTCATTCAAATACTTCAAAAGCCGTTCATCCATTTTATTGAAAGCAATTGTATCGATTGTTTTAATCATTTCTTTCATTCTGAAATCATAAGAACGCATGACAAAGTTTCTCCAAGTAGGGTACTTTGACATCCATTCGTCCACATATTTTATGGGAATAAAGATAACAGTAGAATCATCTTCTGCAGTTGCTCTGATAGCACTACGTTTGTCCATCATACAACATGAAAAAGACATAGAGCAAGTTTCACCCGCGTAGAGATAATATAATAATAATTCTCTAGACTCCTCCTTATCTTCTCGAACTACTTTAATTGATCCTTTGACCACTAATGGAACTAATTTCACATAACTTCCATAACTCAACAACACCTCTCCTGCCTTAAAAGACTTGAGAAATCCTACCCTAGCAATCTCCTTTTGTAAAGTTAAATCCGATAGCCTGGGGAATTTTTTATGAACGAGTTCAAATATTTCTTGATTAAAATTTTCCATTATTTTTTATTACCTGATTATTTTTATTTATTTCGAGTCGCTTATCAAAGATAAAAGTTTCTCCAAAATCAAATTTAGTAGTAAGAATCTTTTATTTAGACTATTTTTTTCAAATGTTGCGATGGTAGTTTTCAAACATCCGATAATCATAGATCGTCTTTTTCTTTCAGAGAACACATAAAACATCAACTTCCTCGTTTTACAACAAAATCCTTTCAATCGCGTATTTTAAAAATCATCAGGGGCTAGAGGTTACTCGGAATCAAGAATTACACGACTCAAATTTACAAATAACCTAGGATACTGTTTTAGCAAATAAACAATTACTAATTTCAGTGGACGAGTTGCTGTTTTTAGAATAAAAGCGATTTGTTCTAGCTTTTAAAACAACTCATAAGTTGTTATATTTCTTTTTTGTCTTCTGCAAAATATGAACATATATCCATAAATCCAAAAGAGGTTTAAAATTGAAAAACTGAAGTTCTATATCAATATTGAGAAGTAAAAAAGTAATTGCAATAACAATTAATTGTAAATAAAAAAGTTCTTAACTCAAGAAAAAATCAATAACCTCTTTTTCTCTTTTGCGTCACAAGTCATCCTAATTTGGATCACCATTGAAGAAAAAACAGTCAATAAAATAATCACAACTAATGCTTCTTTCATTCCAAAAAAATCAGCTATAACCCCAGTCAACAATGCACCAATCGCATATCCTAAATCTCTCCACATTCTAAAAATGCCGATACTTTCTGCTCGTTGAGAAGGGTGGGTCGAGTCGGCAATCGCACTTATAAAGTTAGGGTAAACCATTGCAGTCCCCCATCCCAATAATGCTGAGGCTAAAATAACCAAACTAAAACTTTGGAAAAATAAAATTCCAACTAGGGCAATTGCCTGCAAAAACATTCCCCAAAACAACAAATCTTTTTTACAAAAAAAATCACCCATCTTCCCAGTGACTAGTTGTCCTAATCCCCAAACGGCAGGATAAACGCCTACCACAATTCCGATTTCATCTAAACCAAAATTCTTGGTTATTAAAAATAATGGCAGCAATCCCCAGACCATTCCATCGTTCAGGTTATTAATTAATCCTGCTTGAGAAATGCTCCCAAGGTTTGGATGTAAAATAGAAGTTTGCCAAAATAATTTTTTTAAAACTTCTAGCTTACTGTCTTTCTCTTCACTTGCCAAATGACTCTGAGTATCTCGAATCAAAAATATACTTCCTAAAAACCCTGCAAGCGCTAATCCTATTCCAATGTAAAATGGATAAGGCCGCAATCCATAATTATCAGCAATCCAGCTTGTCAAAAAAGCAACAATACCAACTGAAAGGTATCCTGCAAATTCATTAATCCCCATCGCCAGTCCACGATCTTTTTGTCCCACCAAATCAATTTTCATGATCACCGTTGAGGACCAAGCCAAACCTTGATTGACCCCTAACAATACATTTGCAAAAATAATCCAATTCCAACTTGGTGCAAACATTAAAACAAATGGAACAGGCAATCCAAATAACCAACCTAAAATCAGTAAACGCTTACGACCAATCTTATTGGCCATTTTTCCCATGAAAAAATTGGCAGTAGCCTTGGTAATTCCAAATACTACGATGAAAGAAAGAATAATTGTTTTCGCAGCCATACTGAATTCAACTTCAGCAATTGAGGGTAAGATACTTCGTTCTAACCCAACCATTCCACCAACGAAGGCATTAATAAGGACGAGTAAAGAAAATTGTTGCCAATTGTTTTTTAATCCGAGTTGCACTTTTGTCAATTGATCTCTATTTAGTTATTCAACAATAAAATCAAGCTAATATAATATAAATTTGAAGATTAGAATTAAATTTTATTCACTACGTAGAATTATTTTAATGCCAATTTAACCTGAAAGAATTATAGTTAAATCTTATTTTTTTTCAATCATTCCTCTATTTAGTTGTAGATTAAAAATAACAACTATTTTCTTTGAAAACTTTTTCAACTTACAATTGTATTTACAGTGATCATAAGAAAAACTATAATGGGAAAAACTTACCGTCAAATCAAAAACAAATAATTTCTAATGGATATTGGATAACAAGTAGATTGAACCAAGAATTTAAATAGGATGGATTAATAGAGCCTAAATTTAATGTTCCGAGTAACTTTAAATCTGCAAATGGGGAACTAGTATTTGTTAAGCAACTTTAGTAGAACATGGTTCAACTCAGTGTAAACATTACAAGAATTGTCGATAAATTAGTATCCAAAAGCTATATAGCAAAAATGGTATACCCAACAAACAGAAGAAAAATGGATATTACTATCAGGGAAATGGGACAAAACCTTATCAAAAATATTTCTACACTTTAATTTAACATTGGTGGAAAATTAAATAAAAAAGAACTTTTAAAAAAATATTAATCTTAAAAATTAAAATCAAACCAG
>Ga0115008_10002265_pt1 | contig 15950 bp, 14 predicted proteins | sample FraStrMetagenome_FD_87164 | JGI IMG/M metagenome (GOLD analysis project Ga0115008, IMG submission 87164) | Marine eukaryotic phytoplankton communities from Arctic Ocean - Fram Strait ARC3M Metagenome | ecosystem: Environmental > Aquatic > Marine > Oceanic | place: Fram Strait | collected...
GACCCAATAAACGGAGCTCCAACTGGACTTTTCCTGAAAATTGATGCATAAAATGTACACGCAGCAAGGTAACTGCCTTCATAACTGGGGTGTGAACCATCAGCAGTATATAGGTTTATAGTTGGGTAATTGTCTCTAACATACTTCCATGCAACTCCAACCGGACTCACAGAACCATTCACTGAATCTGCCATCCTAATATATGCGCTTCTCAATCGAGCATTCATTCCATCAAAAGTTGAGATTGGACCCCATTGAGGGTCTCCATTTTCCCTGCCCCATGTCATAAACATCATCATTTCAGAACAATAGTTGTTTGCGTACACACTATCTGCTATTTGAATTGCATAAGGAATTGTACTTGCATTTACTTGAGCATCTGGAAATGATGGTTCTTGGCTCTGTGCTTGAAGCACAACATAATCCCAAGCTTCACTGTTAATCTTAGAGTAGGTGGTTGAATTACCGGCATGATCTTCCAAAGTAGCACCACCAACAGCGTGAGCGTCAAACATAACATTATCACCCAAAGAAGTAGATAACTCAGCCAACATCACAGGTAAATTATTTACATATACATAGCTATTTCCAACAAATAAAACAGAAGCGCTATCTTGCGCTTGCGCATTACAAATGTTAAGAAACAATAAGGAAACACTGAGTATTTTTTGAAACATTTTACACATTTTTAGTTGTTTGTACATAAGACTCTTAACTTTATGGACAGTTGCTTTTAGCCTCTAAATAAAAACACAAGTTATTGAACCGTTAAGTTACTCATGAAAATTAATTTATCCCTACTATCAGTATCTCTATTAATACTTTTTGCAAGTACCGACGCTATACACGCACAATTTGGGTTTGAATATGACGACTCAATCCTTGTTAAAGTTGGAGCAAATACAATAGATAACCCTTGGGGAGGCGGACTAAACTATGCTCAATTTTCTGACTTTGATTACGACTTTGATGGTGACATGGATCTATTTGTCTTTGATAGAAGTAAAAACAATATTCGTGTATTTACACAAGAATCCAATGGTGGTTTGCATTACGAACTTGCTTACAACGCAAAAAATAAATTCCCTGAAAATATTCGCTATCGCGCAACGATGGTGGACTATGATAATGATGGAAAAAAAGACTTGTTTACACAAGGTATAGGCGGTCTGAAGGTATATCGAAATGTTGGAAGTCTAGCTACTGGTATTCAGTGGGAATTAGTTAACGATTTAATTTACTCGCAGTACCCAACTAATTTCAGCAACCTTATCATCAATTCAAGTGACGTGCCTGCAATTGTTGATGTTGATGGTGATTCTGACATTGATATTTTAACCTTTCATCAAGGAGGAACAACTTTAGAGTACCACCAAAATCAAAGCATGGAACTCTATGGAATTCCTGACTCATTAACATTTGTTTTAAAAAACCAGTGTTGGGGAAAATTTTCTGAGAACATCACGACAAATTCCATTTTATTGAATGACACTAGCTACCCTTGTCAAGGTGGTGATATTGCGAACCCTGAACTTGTAGAAGACACACTCGAAAAAATAACGCGACATGCTGGATCTACAGTGCTCGCTTTTGACTACAATAACTCTGGAGTTCTTGATTTAGTTATTGGAGATGTTTCATTCACCAACCTTAACTTATTAATCAACGGTGGAACTGCTGTTAATACAGATTCACCTATAATATCGGTTGACAATTCATTCCCTTCAAACACCACCCCTACAAACATTCAACTGTTTCCCGCAGCCTATTTGGTCGATGTTGATTTCGACTTGATTAAGGACTTAATTGTTTGTCCGAATGCAAAAAACATTTCCATAAACGAACGCAGTGTTCATTTTTATAAAAACATTGGTACAAATACAAATCCAACCTTTATTTTTACTTCAGATAATTTTCTGCAAAACCAAATGATAGAACATGGAACAGGCTCTATACCAACTTTTACAGATGTCAATCAAGATGGATTACAGGACATGCTTATAGCTAATTTCTATCGCTACAAACCTACGCTAGACAAAGAAAGCACACTCGCCTATTACCAAAATACAGGAACCTCGTCAAGCCCAATATTTACCTACATCGATTATGACTACTTAAACCTAAGTACTGAAAATTATGGCTTACGTTCTGTTCCTACCTTTGGGGATATTGATGGAGATAATGATGATGACATTATACTTGGGACAGAAGCTGGAACGCTTATCTATTATGAAAACACAGGCGTGGGATCTGGTGCAGTTTATGCAAACGCAACAACGAATATTCAAGATAACACAGGTACTTCAATCAATGTATTGTCCTACGCTCACCCACAATTATTTGATTTGAATAATGATGGACTACTCGATTTAATTGTTGGAAATAAGGCTGGGAAATTATTCTATTATGAAAATATAGGAACGTTAACAGCACCATCGTTTCAACTCAAAAACACACTGTTAGGAAACATTGACATTGCTCCCACTTTACCCGATGGGTACGCTGCCCCGCACTTCTTTCGCTTAAATGGTGAAACTCACTTATTTATTGGAGGTGTTTATGGAAAGCTAAACTATTACACAAATATTGATGGAAACCTAGCACCTGGACAAGATTTTGACCTCGTTTCTAATTCATATTTAAACATCGATGTTGAAAGTTACAGCTCATTTTATATCAACGATATTAACCAAGATGGAAATCTGAATCTTTTCGTAGGGCAAGATCTTGGAGGGATATTTCACTTTGAAGCAAACCCTAACAGTAATGCCTCAATAGCAGAGGTAGAACAAGACCGTTTAGTGACCCTATACCCCAATCCTACATCAGATAAACTAACACTCTTTTTTAATACTGTTAAAGGAACAGAGTACGTACTAAGGAATATGCATGGTCAAATTGTACAACAATCAACTATAAAAACACGCAAAACTCAGGTAAACATTAACACCTTAACTAAAGGTGTTTTTGTGATTCAGATTACATTAGAAAATGGGCATGTAATCACAAAAAAGATCGTTAAACACTAAAGCTTTAACACCCTTTCATAACATGTAGGGAAGGTTAATCCTGGCTTCTCTGTATATATTCCAAATAAGGTTGAACCACTCCCTGTCATTGAAGCATATACTGCTCCTTCACTATATAATTGAGATTTTACAGCTTCCAGCTCAGTGTGTTTTTTAAACGCATTTGACTCAAAACTATTTGCCAAACCCTCTTTCCATGTTTCAATCGGTTGTGCCAATACTTCTGTTATTGGTTTAGCAACAGAAAAATCAAGATTAGAATAGGCTTCTTTGGTTCCTATATGAATACCAGTGTTGACAATCTTTAGAAATTTCCCACCTAATGAAAAATCAATCTCATCAAGAACTTCTCCTCTGCCTGTTGCAATTTGAACTGCTTTCGAAATAAATAAAGGGCAATCACTTCCCAACTCGCTAGCTAACGAATGCATTACATCGTACGAGAGGTCTAATTGAAACAAATTATTCAGCCCCATAATGACATATGAAGCATCTGCAGAACCACCTCCAAGGCCAGCCCCCATAGGAATAGATTTCAATAAATGTATGTACACATTTTCAATTGAAAATTGATCTTGCATTAACCTAAAAGCCTTTACTGCAAGGTTGTTTTCTTGAGACGAATCAATCGTTAAACCTGTCTGAATAAATTTAAATGACTCATTTTTTATTATTTCCAATGAATCAAAAAGTGGAATTTGATACATACATGATTCAATTTCATGATACCCATCTTCGCGCTTACACAAAACATTTAAGCCTAAATTGATCTTAGCTGGTGGAAATAATATCATAACACAAAGTTAGAACAACTAAACAATTTTTGTAACTTTCGCCTCTCAAATTAGACGATAGAATGGCTACTTATTTAGATTTCGAAGAACCGCTAAAGGAATTAGAAGACCAAATTTTTAAAACCAAAGAAATTGGTGTTGACACTGAAGTCGACATGGCAGATAAAATTGGAGAGTTAGAGAAAAAATTAAAATCGAAAACGAAAGAAATTTTTTCAGGATTAACCCCATGGCAGCGTGTGCAATTATCGCGTCACCCAGACCGCCCATATACGATGGAGTACATTGAGGGTGTTACCGATGGTGAATTCCAAGAACTACATGGAGACCGTAATGTAAAAGACGACAAAGCCATGGTTGGTGGATTCGGTTTGTTAGATGGTGAAACAGTAATGTTTATTGGACAACAAAAAGGAGTTAACACAAAAATGCGTCAATTTAGAAATTTTGGAATGCCTAACCCTGAAGGATATAGAAAGGCACTTCGTCTAATGAAAATGGCGGAAAAATTCAACAAACCAATTGTTACTTTCATTGATACTCCAGGTGCATTTCCAGGATTGGAAGCAGAAGAAAGAGGTCAAGGTGAGGCTATCGCAAGAAACATCTATGAGATGATGCGTTTGAAAGTTCCTGTAATTTGTATAATCATTGGTGAAGGAGCCTCTGGTGGTGCATTGGGAATTGGTGTTGGAGATAAAGTTGTTATGATGGAAAACACATGGTACTCTGTTATTTCTCCAGAATCTTGTTCTTCAATCTTATGGAGATCATGGGAATACAAAGAAAAAGCAGCAGAAGCACTAAAGTTGACTTCAACAAATATGAAAAAGTTAGGCATTGTTGACGACATCATCAAAGAGCCAAGTAACGGTGCTCACAGAGATCATACTGGTGCAATTAAAAATGTAAAAAAAGCAATCAAATCGTATTTAACTGAGTTGAAAGACAGCAAACCAGAGGATCGTATTGAGGCACGTATTGAGGCATTTTCAAACCGAGGTGTTTGGAAATAGTTCTTTTTGACAGTTTTTCATGAAAAAAAATAGGGCTTCATTTTTAACGTTATTCTTCTCGTTACTTCTTGTTGTATTCTGTTCATTGAAATGTACTGAAAGCAAAGCGGAGTTGTCTGAGTCTGAAGTTTATCCTTCAAACCCCATAGACTTTTCTCAACGAATGCTTCTTTACATCAAGTCGGAGCTTCCCTATCAAGCATACTCGGATACGCTTCAACAGATTAACCTGAAGAAATTACATGAAGAATTAAACAGCCCTGAAAAAAAGTTAGCCTTTTGGTTAAATATTTACAATGCGCTCGTCCAAGTTCGTTTAATAGAAAGTCCAACACTTTTTGAAAAAAAAGAGGCCTTTTTTAAGCATAATGATATTGTTATAGGTGGGTCGAAACTAAGTTTAGATGACATAGAGAATGGAGTTCTACGGTTAAAAACAACTGTGTCTAATTCTTTTTTTACTCAAAAATTTAAATTAGACTCTCTTGAAAATAGAATTCATTTCACTTTAAATTGTGGAGCTACCTCCTGCCCAGCAATCGCGTATTATGACCCAGAAAAATTAGATCAACAACTGGAAGAAGCAACACAGTTTTATATAAAAACAAATTGCACCTATAATCCTGATCAAAATCAAGTTATGGTTAGCGAACTTTTTTCCTGGTTCAAAGATGATTTTAATGGTGAAGGTGGTATAATCAAATTTCTCAAGAACTATGGATTAATACCTGAAAATGATTTCCCAAAAATTGTTTACACCAAATATGATTGGGGAGTAAAACCTGCGAATTTCAACGGATAACATCAATTCGTCACTGCTCCACGAAAAGTAGTTTAAATTAAAACAATGGATCCTATTATTTCAGTAATAATTCCTGCATTCAACGAAGAAAAATCAATTGGAAAGGTTGTTTCAGATATTGATAGAAACTTAGTGAAACACGTTGTTGTAGTTAACAATAACTCAACAGATAACACTGCCGAAAATGCTAAAAATGCTGGAGCAATTGTTGTCAATGAATCCAACAAAGGCTATGGATGGGCATGTTTAAGAGGAATTGAAAAAATAAATACCTTAAAAACAGACATTGTTGTCTTTTTAGATGGAGACTACTCCGATTATCCGCAAGAAATAGAACATGTTATTTCCCCTATAGTGAACCGTGGAGTCGATTTAGTTATCGGTTCTCGTGTTTTGGGCAAGCGTGAAAAAGGTTCCTTGACCCCTCAGCAAATTTTCGGAAATTGGTTAGCAACTCGGTTAATCCGATTGTTTTACGGTGCCTCATTTACAGATTTAGGTCCGTTTAGAGCAATAAAAACAGATGTCCTTAAAAACCTATCAATGTCTGACAAAACCTACGGTTGGACCATAGAAATGCAACTAAAAATTGTAACTAAAAAATATACCTTTGAAGAGGTAGCTGTAAATTATAAAAAACGAATTGGAGTCTCAAAGGTAAGTGGTACTATAAAAGGCACCTTACTTGCAGGAATAAAGATTATATTTGCTGTTTTTAAATACCGTTTTTAGCATAGGACACAGCACAACAATATTATGATATTTAACACGTCTATTCAAAACACACTTGCAACAGTTGCCTTCTTAGTAATTACCTTTGTAGGAAGTAGCCAAGAAGCGCAAACGAACTCAGCTTTAACACAATCACTTTCCGGGAATGTTATCGATGAAAAAACGAAAAATTCTGTAAGCGAATTAACCATTCAAATCCAACACCTTGAATCATCAGAGGAATTTAAGACTAAAACAAATAACGAAGGTGCTTTCATCTTCGAGAAAGTTCCAGTTGGAAAATATGAATTAACCATTACTGACGCTGATTATAATAAATCCCCTTTTACCTTTGAAGTAACAGAAACACACCTCCCACTTTTAGACTTTGCGGTAAATCAAAAAGTTTCTTGGATGTTCAATTGGGGAGATGCCTATGGCCTTGAACACTATTGGTCTCACCTCACAGCAAAACTTATCATTGGCATTTATTTTGCTGGATTAATTCTTGTATTACTGTACAGCATCCTTCAATTGTCATTGGCGGTTGCCTATGTTCGAAATAAAAAGAAACCCGTTATTCGTCCCGTGTTTGATCCTGCAACAGCTAAAAAAGTTACCGTTCAACTACCAATGTTTAATGAATTGTATGTTGCTGACCGTATCATTGAAACCTGTGCAGCTTTTGAATACCCTGCAGACAAACTCCAAATTCAAGTTTTAGATGATTCTACAGATGAAACAACTGAGCTTATTGCTAAAAAGGTTGCCGAAGTTGCAGCAAGAGGTATAAACATTCAACACATTCATAGAACAGATCGAACAGGCTATAAAGCCGGCGCACTTGATGACGCTATGGATCAAGTTGAAGGGGAGTTCATCGCTATTTTTGATGCTGATTTTATTCCTGAAAAAGATTGGCTACAAAAAACAATGCCTAATTTTGATAACGATGAAATTGGTGTTGTTCAAACACGTTGGGGGCATATCAACAAAGATTATTCACTGCTAACACAACTTCAAGCATTTGGACTTAATGGGCATTTTGCAATAGAGCAAGGGGGAAGAACTGCTTCAGGACACTTCATTAATTTCAATGGAACGGGTGGTGTCTGGAGAAAAAAATGCATTGAAGATGCAGGTGGATGGGAACATGACACCTTAACTGAAGATTTGGATTTAAGTTATAGAGCCCAAGTTAAAGGTTGGAAATTCTGTTACTTAGAAGAGGTGATCGCACCTGCAGAGCTTCCGATTACCATGTCGGCACTTAAAAGTCAACAACATCGTTGGATGAAAGGCGGAGCTGAATGTTTCATTAAGATGTGGAAAACAATGGTTACAGTAAAAAATGTAAAGCTATCTGATCGTATTCACGGCTTATCGCACCTTTTCAATTCTTCTGTCTTCATTTTCATATTAATGATTTCTATCTTTAGTTTACCTGTCCTTCATATCAAAGACAGCTTTACAGATCTAAATTATGTCATTCGTTACGGTTCTATTTTCTTAATAAGTACAGTATTCTTAATGTTCTATTATTGGCATTCTTACAGAGATAAAACAACACAAAAGGTAAAATCATTTATCACTTTTGTTGGAAGGTTTTTTGTTTTCTTAATGGTTTCAATGGGCCTCGCTTTAAACAATTCTGTTGCAGTACTGGAAGGATACCTAGGAATAAAAAGCTCTTTTGTTCGTACACCTAAATTCAATGTGAATGTTAAAACTGAATTCAAAGGAAATAAATACGATAAAAAAAGTCTTTCTATTCTAAATATTGGTGAAGGTTTACTCGCAGCTACATTTTTATTCACAGCAATTAATAGAAGTTTTTATGGTGATTTAGGAATGGTTCCTTTTCACTTAATGCTTGCGTTTGGTTACGGGTTGGTCTTCTATCATTCTGTTGCCGAGTTAAGAACTCAGAATGCATAAATGATGACTAGGCGTATTATTATTGCGTTTAGTATTGTTGTATTTATTACATCTATTTTATTAATAAACGGGCCGGTTGATCACACAAAACTCAACCTCGTTGCTATTGCTTATACGCTCGCATTTACAACTTACCTCATTCTAACACGATACAAGGAGTGTATTAAATTCAATCACTTTATCATTATTGCAGGAGTAGCTCACCTAGCCTCAATGATCTATGAGCCTCAACTCTCTGTTGATTATTACCGATTTATTTGGGACGGTGAAATTACATGGCTTGGATTTAACCCGTTTGACTTTAGACCAAGTGAACTGTGGATGAAACCCGCTATTCAAAACAATCCCTACCTCTTACAGGTTTATAGCAACATGAGTGAATTGTCACAACATAATTTCTCTGTTTATCCACCAGTAAATCAAGCCTATTTTTTAATTGCGACAGCCTTTACAGACTCATTAGTAATTAACACCTTTCTTTTAAAATCATTAATTGTAATTACAGAGCTTATTGGCGCCATTTACTTATGGCGATTATTGAATCTATTAGAGCTTAATCCATTAAGAATGTGGCTACTTTATTTAAACCCTCTTTGGATTATAGAGTGTACAGGAAATACTCATTTTGAAGGTGTAATGATTTCATACCTATTCATAGCACTCTATTTTATCATTCAGAAAAAAATAATTTTTGGGTCAGGGTTCTTTGCTATTGCCATTCAAATTAAGTTAATACCATTAATGCTCCTCCCCTTCTTTTACCGATTTATAGGCGCATGGAGATCTATGCTACTATACACCATCACCATTAGCCTGGTTATAGCATTAGCGCTACTCCAACTAAACATAAAAAACATTGACCATATGGTAAGTAGCCTTCGTTTGTACTTCCAAGTTTTTGAGTTCAATTCATTCATTCTACACCACTACCTTCAATACGGAATTGCAGAAACAGGTTGGAATCTAACTCGAATATATGGCCCAAAATTATCGAAAATAGGACTCGGGATAATAATGACACTTGCACTCTATGGGCAAATTACCAATTGGAAAAAACTATTCAACCGAATGACAATTGCTTTTTTTGTTTACCTATTATTCAGCAGTACCGTGCACCCTTGGTACATTTTAACAATGCTTGCGCTCTCACTTTTCACAAATTACACTTTTCCGTTACTTTGGTCATTTTTAATTTTTACCTCGTATATTTTATATGCTGACAGCAGTATTCTTGAGCCTCGTATAGTCATCAATATCGAATACATTTTAGTTATCGTATTGTTTTTCTATGAAATGTATAAGAAGAAATCACCCTTTACTTTTCTACGACTCAGTTAAGTTCGACTTATTTTTTTTTGGCACTGGATCCATGCCTATGCCCCCCCAAGGGTTGCACGACAAGATTCGCTTTAGCCCTAAGTAGGTTCCTTTTATTGGGCCCCAAATTCTCAAAGCTTCTAACATATACGTTGAACATGTTGGTGTATACCTGCATGAAGCTGGCAGAATTGGACTGATAAACCATTGATAAATCTTGACCAAAACAACTATCGGGAAATTAAAAATTTGTTTGATAAGCTTCATATCCTACAAATTTATGCTTTTTGAACGCATCTGTGTTAATTATTTAAATGATTTCTGTAACGAAGCCGGTGTTATATGCGTTACCTTTAAAAATAAGTCTACTTAACAACCTGAACTTCCATGCGTATTTTTCTTACATTATTTGTTATTTCATTTTCTTTAATATCATTTGCTCAACCTTTACACTCTTGGGATAAAGAAAAAATTGAAGTGAAAAAAGGCAATGAAAACAATACGATTCTTAGTGCAAAAGCAATTATTGATGAAGGGTGGTCAAAATTGGCTCAACCTATTTTTTGGAAGCAAATTATGGGATTGACTCCCGACTCAGTTCTAATAAACATTGCAGCTTCGAGGGTTATTGTTTCAAAAATGAGTAAGAAAGATTGGAGCAAACAAACTGATACGCAAAAAGACCACTTCAGAGACAGCATAAGAACTCTCTATGGATTAACGAGTGAAGCCAGAATTTTTTGTACTACAGGTAAAAATGACTTTTACAAATTTGACCTTGTTTACCCTTCAATCAGTGAGGGGGTTGAAGCTTTTGAAAAATACAACGTAGACCCATGGTATGCGCAAGCAATCTTATTAATTGAGAGCCCTGGTCAACTCAAAAAATCAAGGGTTGGTGCATACGGACCATTTCAACTAATGCCAGCTGTAGCCAGAGCTCAAGGTCTAACTGTCAACAGAAGTATCGATGACCGATCCGATTTTGACAAAAGTGCATATGGAGCATCTCGATTAATAAAGCGGATATGTATTCCTGAGGCAAAGCGTATTCTTGACGCAAAAAAACTAAATTATAAAGAAGATGACTTATGGTTCAGGCTTTTTGTTTTACATGTCTATCATGCAGGAGCAGGCAATGTTGGAGCTGTTATAAATAAAATAAATCCAAAAATAGGTGGCCAAGAATTAATTCAATTAATGTGGCAAAATAAAGCTGCTAGTTTTGGAAACAATTCTCAAAATTACTCTCAAATTGCTTTAGCTTCACAGTTAATTTTACATGATATCGTATATGAAAACTACGATTATATTTTAGATTGTGCCTTAGTGGATTAATACCCCTAGCTTTCTTTAAATGTTAACGAAATAGAGTTAACACAATGGCGGGTATTCTTTTCTGTAAACCTCTCTCCTTCGAAAACATGCCCTAGGTGACCACTGCAATTAGCACACACTATTTCAACCCTTCTTCCATCTGCATCTAAAATACGTCTGACCGTTCCTTTAACCTCGTCATCAAATGATGGCCACCCACAGCCTGAATGAAATTTATCTTGCGCTGTATATAACGTAGTATCACACTGCCGACAAGCATAAACACCTTCTACAAAGTGATCTGTATACTCCCCAACAAATGGAGCTTCTGTCCCCTTATTGATAATTACACGTGTTTCTTCTTCAGTTAATTTATTCATCCTTTAACTAATTTACTCGAAAAGAAAATTCGTCAATGAGAACTTGTAGGCCTTGTTTTAAAACATTTTCTTGCCCATGTTTTGCTTTTATATACAATCGTCCACCATTTTCATCATATTCAAAGGTGATGTATTTAACAACCTTCAAAATAGTAGCCTCATCTTCTAAACTTAAATCATCCAAATTTACACCCTCTAAATTTAAAAAAGCATTGATTCCTGACTGTCCAAAATGTTCGCACCCGTTCGGTAAATTTAATGATGAAGAGCCTAAAGAAGTATAAACCGTATTTGTTGATGCTGATAGCCCCTCATCATTCAGTGTAACTTCAGCAGAGCCATATGACATCAGATTTCTAATCAGATTTCCTAAATGCTTTCCATTCTTTTCTAAACCTAGGTGTAAATTGAAATCAGGAATTGTTTCTTTCATCATGTCTGGTTCTCCAACCACAACAAATCCAAACTGACCATTAAATAATCCAGCAAAACCATCATTACCTGCGGTCATTAATGCAAATTGAGCAGGACCACCAATCATTTTACCTAATTCGCTAACTGCATCTGGCGAGAATTCATTCACAAGGTCTTGCATTTTTCTTAAATCAAGGTTCATTGAAAAGCCAAATTGAGGTGTCCCCCGGCCTAACTTAGCAATTATTGGCGCTTTTTTATCTGAATTAAAGAACATATAGTCGCTCAATTCCTTCGAAAAATAGTTTCTTGTTTCAATAATACCTGCCCCATCCTCAAACTTCATAATTGTTTGAATGTATGAGTCTTTTACTAGGGTTTCTAATTTCAACTGTTTTTCTTGACTTAAAGGTAACAAGTCTGAACCAGTAAGCATATTGGTCATATTCATTGCAATAACAACATCTCCCTCATCTGCTAATATTTCATCTATCTTACCACCGCTAGTGTTTCCTTCTGCTTTCTTAAATGTTTTCGTTAATAATTTCTCTGTATCAAACTCTAATTGATCTGAAATCGTATTGTTGATAGAAGCCACAATGGCCAGTGTTCCTTTTATCCCAATTGAAACATCACCATCAGAACAATAATGCAGTTCTTTCTTTGTATTTACATCAAAACCACGCTGAGTTAGCTCAGCAATCAATGAGTCTTTACTTTTCACATTAAAGAAAGCGTAGGTAGCTGTTGGGGCTCCGTCAAAATCAATCGGGCCTTCCAATGCATAATAAACAGGTGCATCAAAATTGATTAGTTTTTCTAAAACTGTCATTTCACCACCAAGTAGTATTCCAATTTTTGGAATACTTTTGTAGTCTGATTTTGTTAAAAGTGCTTTTAAATCGACACTTCCAAAGCCTACAACTAATTCATTATTACTTAAAAAAGCAGAAAGTGCTGACTTTGTACTTTGTCTAGGTGAAGAGCTTGAACACGCAGTAAAAATTAATACAAGTGTAATGATATTTAGTGTGAAAATGATACGTTTCATTGTATTCGAATTTATACTTAAAATTAAGGTGTACAAATGATACAAACAACTATTCCTGAATTAATATATTTGTCTCATGCATTTAGTTGAACCATATTATCGGTGGCGAAGTCTTTACATTGCTTCAGAAGATGAAGCTTCTCCATTCTATGAAAGAAACTATAGTGAATTTGAGTTTCATAATAGTATCTACAACTTTTACATTCATCCACAATGGGACTCCATAGGGTCGCCTACACTTTTCATTAAAATTCTATACATAGATTACGATGAAAACTATGTCATCATTGAGTTGATTGGTGAATGGAATGATGCGATAGAAAATGACATCATGACATTAAAGCGTGATATCATTGAAGAACTCACCAAATACGGCATTGATAAATTTATGCTTATTGGTGAAAATGTCCTAAACTTTCATTCTTCTGACGACTGTTATTATGAAGAGTGGACTGATGACATTGAAGGAGGGTGGGTTGCAATGATTAACTTTCATGAACACGTGCTACTTGAATTTAAAGATGTGGGGGTAGATCAATACTTTATTATGGGTGGTGAAATGGAACAAATTCAATGGCGCACATATTCTCCAGAGCAACTCTACAAGAAGATTAAAAGCATCGCTGACAAACGACTGAAATAAATAGAATACGGCTATTCTACCAAATTAATATTTCGTATGAAGCTAAATCCTAATCTAAACTCTCCGTTCAGCCAATCAGAGTAAGTTCCTGGAATAAACTGAGTCTCGTTAAACCCTTTTGCATTCGTTAGGACTAATTTAAAAACATGTTCATTTATTGAATATTCAACCCCCGCAGATAAACTGTTAAAATTAGTTGAGCGAACGGAGTTATTGTGAAACGTGTAGTAATATTCAGCAATAACTCCCAGTTCTTTTGACAACTGTAAATTAAGCGCAGAACCAAGAGCAAATAACCCATTGACATCATCAGCAGTAACATAATTTCGATGAACATAGGTAGGTATTAAAGCCATACTAAATTGTTCTCCAAATTCACGCGTAACGTTAAGCTGCATATTATAAGCCATTCGATGTGAAAATTTCGGGAAATGTTGAACCTGTGTAACATCAGTACTTGCTCTCATATAAGAAATAGTAGACGAGCCAATAAGTGTAATATTCAATGGGATTTTAGATGATTTACTTTGTGTCAAAAGCCTATGTTTTACAAACCCATCAACTAAAGATTTATATGGCTCTCCCGAACCTTTACTCCGACCAATTCCAATCATGAACTTATCTGTAATACCATATTCAAGCGCAAAACGAATGTCTGACGCTTGGTCAAAACCAAACCAAGATTGAGTAAGATTCGAAACATTAAGACCTGGAATTACATCACCAAATCTATGCTCAACTCTAAACTGCAGTATATTCTTTTTTAATGTTTCAACAGCATGTCCATTTATAACTCTTGTTGCCTTAAATGACTCTGGAACATGTTGGGCATTTATACCAAAACAGACAATAGAAGTTAATACTAGTAATCCCATTTTCACCCCCATCCTTTCTTTTATTTTAAACTATAGAACAACCTCTCTTTATAAGTTATCAGAATAAAGCTAGCTCAGTCAACAAACTACAATTATTAAATGGATGTTTGTATAAACAAAATTGATTTAAAGCTTCTACTATGACAATGTACAAAATAAATCGAGTATTAAGCAGCTACAGAACACGCCAATAGTAACAAAATACGTATATTTAGTATTGTAAATTCATACACGAATTAAGCACATTAATAATTAAAAAACACAATATCTGAATTTTCATAATTATGACAATTCAAACAGATTTATTGGAATATAATTATGACAAAACAAGAAATACGATTTAAGTATTTGGAACTAAGAAAAACACTTTCTCCAAAAAAACTTGAAACAATATCTGAAGATATTTGCCATCGTGTATTTAGTAGTTTTCAATTGGAAAAAAAACGTATCAGTCTTTTTTTACCTATAGAGCTCAAAAAGGAAATAAACACCTATAAAATTTGGGAGAAAGCAAGATCCTTTGACGCAGAAGTTGCTGTCCCTAAAATAAACCACACCACAAACGAACTAAAGCACATTCTATTTGAATCTACAGATCAGCTGGAAATAGTCAAATTTGGAATACCTGAACCTAAAAAAGGTCGTGTAATAGCTGCTGAACATTTTGATTATGTATTTGTCCCATTATTATCTATTGATTCTAACGGATACCGTGTGGGCTATGGAAAAGGTTACTATGACCGTTTCTTAAAACGCTGTTCTCCACGTTGTAAATTTATTGGCTTATACCATTTTGATGAAATCAACGATCAAATTTCAGACCTACACGCTATGGATATTAAATTAGACGCCTGTATTACACCTAATCAACTTATCCGTTTTTAACACCTGAACATCTATTCCCCATACTTTTTTCCTCACCAGAAGAAACGGTAGTTTCTGAAGACTGAAAGGACAGAAAAAGCAACGCTATTGAAGACGAAGGCCAGTTCTACAGAACTGAAAGCCTGAGGTACAAAAGGGCACCTTTTGAGACTTTATTGCATAAAAAAAGCCCCTTCAAATAAATGAAGGAGCTTCTTAAAAGTGGCGTCGACTTACTCTCCCACCCTCAAAAGGGCAGTACCATCAGCGCTAGTAGGCTTAACTTCTCTGTTCGGAATGGGAAGAGGTGGACCTTACTGCTATAAACACCTAAAACTTTAAATTTCTTTAAGTTAAAATGACTATCGGATGATTGAAGTAAAAATATTGTAAAAATTGAGAACTATAAGTCTACGGGTAATTAGTACTACTCAGCTTTGACATTACTGTCTTTACACTTGTAGCCTATCAACGTAGTAGTCTTCTACGGCCCTTAAAAGAAATCTCATCTTGAGGTAAGTTTCGTGCTTAGATGCTTTCAGCGCTTATCTCATCCGAACGTAGCTACCCTGCGATGCAGCTGGCGCCACAACAGGTACACTAGAGGTTCGTCCACCTCGGTCCTCTCGTACTAGAGGCAGGTCCTCTCAAATTTCTAACGCCCACAACAGATAGGGACCGAACTGTCTCACGACGTTCTGAACCCAGCTCGCGTGCCACTTTAATGGGCGAACAGCCCAACCCTTGGGACCTTCTCCAGCCCCAGGATGTGACGAGCCGACATCGAGGTGCCAAACCA
>Ga0115008_10002267_pt1 | contig 15946 bp, 9 predicted proteins | sample FraStrMetagenome_FD_87164 | JGI IMG/M metagenome (GOLD analysis project Ga0115008, IMG submission 87164) | Marine eukaryotic phytoplankton communities from Arctic Ocean - Fram Strait ARC3M Metagenome | ecosystem: Environmental > Aquatic > Marine > Oceanic | place: Fram Strait | collected 2012-06-18
AGAAGGCCGCCGCCGAAGAAGCTACCCGACTTATCGAGGAGGAACGCCTTGTCGCTGAGACGGCCGTGACGGATAGTTTGGAGGCCGAGCGCCTCGCTGAGGAGGAGAAGCGAGTTGCCGAGGAGAAGGCCGCCGCCGAAGAAGCTACCCGACTTATCGAGGAGGAACGCCTTGCTGCTAAGAAGGCCGCTGCTGAGGAGGCAGCAAGTGCGACAACGGCCGCCGCTGCTGCTGCCGCTGCCGCTGCCTCCGCCCCTGCCGAACATGAAGAGGTGGCCGAAGAGGAGACAGACGATGCTTCTGACTCAGGCTTATCTACAGAGTACATCGAGGGCCTTTCCTACCGAGAGCTCCGCGCAACGTGCAAGGAGCACAACCTCCCCGCAAATGGCAAGACCGATGAACTCAAGGCGAGGTTGCTTGAGCTATGCTCGGGCTCAGGTGTCGCAATGGAAGATACAAACGAGAGCGACGACGACAACATGGAAAGTGAATCACCATCACCCGCCAAGCGCAGTGCAGAGGAACAGCCAGATGATGAACCTAACAGCAAAAAGGCTCGGGTCGCCGAAGAAATCGACTATTCTTCGATGACTTGTCCGCAGCTGCGTGCCTTGTTGGATAGCAGGAACATTGATTCCAGTGGACGTAAGGCGGATCTCATCGCGAGACTAGAGACATCTGATGCTGCTCCGCCAAGCGAAGAAATGGAGGAGGAGGAAGAGGTGGAGCTCGACTGGGGCCAGATGAAGGTAGTGGAACTGAGAGAACATTGCAAGGCGCGGGGCCTTGATATCAAGGGTCGCAAGTCTGAGCTCATTGCTCGTCTCGAGGAATTCGAGGACTAAAAAGAGTGGTTGTTTATTGGATTACATGTAATAAGGGGCGACGCAATCATTTATTTTATCAATCTATTAGAAAACACAGAATAAGTACGTGTACATAATACCATCAATCAATAGCTACGTCTGCAATTTGCAATGTATTGACTTCGTTTCGCGTTAATTGCCATCCTCAATCCTTCCCTCTCACATCCTCGGTCAACAGCGAGCACATACCATCCGCAAAGTCAGGGTGCAAATCAATTATACTTCCTGTCATCATTGTAGACGCATCGGAGAGCAAGAAGACTACCATTGGCGCCACATCTGCCGGCCTTAGAATTCGACCGAGGGGGACATTGGCATCGGCCTTTGTTACCCAAGAATCATCAGCACTTCCAGCCTGAGCTCTTTGCACCTTGTCCTCGTTATCCGTGAGGCACTGGCCCATGTTGATTCCATTGACACGGATGCCTCGCGTAGCCAACTCAGCTGCATTATTCTTCACCAAATTGACCAACGCCGCCTTGGACGCACTGTACGCCATTACGAATGGCGCGCCTCCGCGAGCTGCGACACTGCAAATATTGACGACGCTGCCCTGACGCACAGCAGCGCCTCCTGCACTGCTGCCATCGCCCCTGATCCTTTCCATTTCCTTTGCAAATCCTTGAGTAATCAGGAATGGTGCCCTCGTGTTCACGGCAAACTGCCTGTCGAATCCGTCGGCTGTCTCCGTCATTAGATTTCCTCGGGCCGTCGTCGCGGCTGCATTCACGACGCCCGATATGTAGCCAAATCCCTCCATGGCCTCGGTGGCCCGGGACATAACTGACGCCGCCTCGTTCGCATCCGCCAGGTCGGCACAAACGAATGCACATCGGCACGAATCATCATCTCCCAACTCCCGACACGCTTCGGCGGCCAGATCTCCCGACCGGCTGACGAGGACCAAACCTTTTGCGCCGTGAAGTTTGAGATGCCGCGCACATTCAAGACCCAGCCCCTGCGTCCCGCCAGTGACGACAAATATACGCCCAGCCACGTCAAGGCTTGACTTGGCGAGTGGAGGATTCAGATCCATCGCGTCGCCAGCAGCAATTCAATACTGTCGACGCCGCCGGCCGTATCTTTTGTTGAGGCGATGCGAGCGCGATCCGAGCGATCATCGATCCGAGCAAGATTTGCCAGATTGCCAGATCGCGGGACCAAACCTGGTGAAAATCTTTGTCCGTGTGTCCGTGCCGTCACTGCCGTCGCTGAAGGACCGACCATGAGGGATTCAGACGAAGCGTACGTTCGCGAGCTCATCGCCGCCGAGCTGGCAAAGGAGCGGATACAGAAGCAGAGGGAGCAGCCGTCAGTGCTGGGCGGGTTGGTGCAGTCTCGCGCAAAAAATAGCGAGGCCAGCACCAAAGAAGCGATCACAAACACTGCTGATGGCGGAGCCAGTCAGGGAGCATGTGACGATGAGCTGAAGGGCATAAGAGAATGGATCGACTCCCTACCCGACGATGGCGTCGAGCTTCTCCGATGCATGGAATTTGATGTTTTGTGTCCCGATCTGGCTGGCGCCGATGGTTCTGGAATCGGTGGGGGCACTGCCGCCAGTAGCCTCGGCCGCGCAACCGGTCCCGGTGGCGATGCCGGCAGCGACGTGCTGCTGCAGTTGCTGCAATCGCAGGCACCACCGCCAACTCCCATCCACCCCCGGGCTGTTTCATACAACTCGGCCTCCTGCGCACTTTGGGGTGCCACCGATGGTCGGGACGAAGAGGAGCGCGTCAGCCGGTCGCGCTTCCGCCGACCGCGCTTGTTCCAGCTTGTCGAGCGGATGGCATCTGGAGGTGCTGGTGGCCAACGAAGTGGACGCAGGAAAAACTACGCTGACTCTGGGAAGCGATACGATGTAATTGCGAGGAAGTTTATCACCGCATCGGGGGATGTACTAAGCATCGGCAGCACCGAGCAGCAACGCATTGCAGACGAATTGTTTCTCAAGGAGACGGTGGTAACTCATTGCCTGGACGAAATTGGAGTGGATGGTGATTCCGCAGCAGCGCCCGAAACGCGCCGACGTTGTCACTTGCGTTTAACCAAAGAATTTCCTTGCTCGTTGCCGGAAGGGGGGAAACGGAGCAGGAAGGAGAGCGTGCTGCGTGCCCTCACCATTGTGTCTCGAGGTCGATTCCTCTCAAGTGTTCCGCGCCGAGGCGCCGATGTTGGCACCAACTTTCCCTTTTGTGCGCCATGGCTGGACCCAACTTCTGAATGGTTTTCATTGCAGACGTTCCTGGCAAGTAGATTCGAGGCTGCTCTGTGGAATACTTTTGTTCTGTGGAAAGATGAGGAAGTTCCGCCGTCACGTCCATGTTCCAGTCCAATCAATGATATCTTATGGGATTATTCGGACATTGAAGCAAATCGATTAATGAACATGGCTATCGGCGAAGCATTTGGAAGGCTACTTCGTCAAGAGGACACGTCATCAGGTTTGGTGCGAGATGGACATATTTGGCGATTGATCGAGAAGGGGAGAGATTCGCTCGTTCCGCCTGAAGCATTTGATCAAGCTGGAGCGTCGAGCGGCCACGCTATTTTGAAGTCATCTTTTTCGCTTCCGCTCATTCAATTGGGATCTTCGAACGATATATATCGATTTTCTGTGTTGAGCTGCCTCAAGGATTGTTTAGCCGCAGAGGCTGAGAAGAATCTGTTGTCTGAAATGATGACAGAGGAAGAAAAGAAGACCGATTGCAGTAACACCTTCAAAGTTCCACCTCGATCAAGACGGTCAAAAAAGAAACGGAAGAAGGGAAGGAAGAGCCGTGGGACTCCCGTGTTGAAGCGGATCGACGAAGCATCTTCAACGTATGAAGAGAATTCAGTCAACACAAACAACACAGCAGTATATGAGGACGATGAAGCCCTCATGTTGGCCAAGCGAGCTCATTCGCCACCATCTGTTGGTGCGAACCAAAATACTATAATGGTTCTCCAGATTCTTGATGGCATTCTTTGCAGTGTGTTTGAAGAAGTGGGACTTGGCGCTAAGGAAGAAGATGGCGATGATGCCTTTTTGGGCGTGGGTGAGAGAAAGGAGGCTACTCGTAGGCCACAAAAGCAGAGCTTATCTTTTCAGTACAAAAGGCCGAAGAAGAGGCCAGCTAATGGAGCTGGAACTATACCACATTCGACCAGCTCTGTCCCTCCAAGTTCCCCGGCAAATCACTCCTCATTTGTAGCTTCCCACGGTCAAAATCGAGCCCAGAGCCCAGAGGATTCATCTTCCATTTCGATGCTTTCTTACAACACCAACCCATATCACCACCCACAATCTCCCCATGAACACGTGTTTTCGTTCATGGACAGCTCTCAAAGCAACCTATCCAATCGGCCAACTGCTGGGGATTTCCATGGGTATGGCTCCATATTCGATGACGGGTCTTCTCCCTTGGGAATGGCTCTGAATCTTGGTGACAGCAGAAGTGGCTTCAGCGACAGTGCACCGTTCAGTGGCAGCTGGAGCGGGCTCGGGCGAAGCCGTGATCGCAGCCTATTTACAGAATTTTTTGACAAGGAGGATCTCAGAGAAGCTCAAGATATTGACGAGATGCTCATGGCTGCATCGACTGCCGCTTCGTTTGCTTCGTCGAACGCTTACGACGACGCATCTTCTTCTAGCTCGGTCTACGACGATGATTCTGAAGTGGCACAGAACGAGTTCGAAGAAGTGTACGAAGACATGCGAGAAAATGACAGGAGCTCTGCTAACTTGTCTGCGGTGTCCGAGGACGTGACAGAGCACGACGGTAATATCAGGGAGCCTGGCGATAAGCCTGATGACGAGTCAGATTCCAGTTCTTTACAGAAGAAGAATGCGGCGGATACCGGTATTACGCGAAACGAGGCCAGTGCTTCCGCGGACGACCTTGATCCTCCTAAGGTGGTGACTGCGTCCCCGATGCCCATCAGTGATGGAGTTTTGCGAACTCCAACCGAGGATCCCCAACGAGTAACGACGCCTTCACTGGACAATACAAGCACTCAACGAGACCTACCCCTCACTCCTTCGGAACCGCCACCAACTCCGCCGCCACAACTATCACCTATCCAGGTATCGCTTGCCGATCTTGGAAAGTTTATTAAGGCGAGCAAAGTATCTGACGATGTTAGTCGAGATTTTGAGAAAGCCACGTCGGTCACAAGCCTACCGGGCTCTCCGCGGCTTAATTCGACAAAGAGAAATTGGTCTCGCGACGATCTTACGCGTCTTGCCTCGATGAATGATGACGCTGCAAGTAGCATGCGGACGAGACGTCGCATTCGAAGCAGTAGTTCACAACAATTCGAGGAGGTGATGAGTTATCGCACGGCACTCTCCAAATCCATCAAAGGTTCCAGCACTTGTTCTCGCCATGAAGTGAGATCTGTAGCAGGTAGTGTCGACCATCGCTTCCTCGACAGACGCCGCCAGTTTTTGCGTCCTCGTCTTAGCATACCAGATCTGAAGAAGGTAGATGTTCCCATCATTGACGGACATCTTCACTCGAATATCTGTGCCCAGAGCGAAACGGCTCTCGATGGGTACGAAGATTCTAGCCACGTTAATGTGATGCGGCCTCACGAGGAGATCGATAATGCAACGACAATGAGGGACGGAGCAACAACAATATCTTCGGCGGCTACTCCAGGAGAACCGCAAGAAGTGGCGCATCTTCGTGAAGAGAGGGATGCCTTTCGAGACCTGTGTCTTACTCTTGGAGCAGAGGTTGCGAAGCTGAAAAGCACCGTCGCTGCTCTCCAACAGGGCCAAAACAGTACGGCGTACACGCACTCACAGATGGGTTTCGCTACCACTTCTTCTGTTATGACATCGATGTCACAGCAGCCTTATGCGTATCCAACAGGTCCGCCTATTTTCACACCTCAAGGGCTCCAACCTGCTTATGCAATGAGTGATGCCGGAATTGCAAATGAGACAGCTCACAGCGAAGATGGCTCCGATGCCATTTATCAGGGAGACGGTTCTGGTCTTCGAACACAGTGGCAAGGCGATCAAAGCCATCCAACTGGATTTATCCAAATCCGTAGAACGAGCTGCAATAGAACGGTGTCGAACGCGTCAGTGGATCACGATGCAGGATGTCATGGATCAATCGCCATGAGCGCGCTAAGATCAAGCATTCATCGAGATACATTCGGCGGCGGCGTTTTATCACAAGGTCTGCAAAGTAGATTGAGCATCGACATCAATTCATATTGTATATCGCTTTCATCGAAATTGAAAAAGCAGGAGAACAGGTGAGTGTCTTGTGGAAGATTTGATTGTATAACATCTTAGCCAGGGAAAGCGCATTCACTCACCAACTAGCGAGTTTTTTTTCGCTTGTCACCCACACAGGAGAATTACTGCAACCAAGCGCCTGACAAGGCTGGTTACCGCTCTTTGGCCTCGTGCCCAAGTGAAATTATATGGAAGTCACGTGACAGATCTTTGCCTTCCCTCCTCCGATCTCGATTTTGTTGTCTCTTTACCCTCTGTCCATAAGGAAGAGTTTGCCACAGCGCCGGGAGTTTTGGAGGGACGGAATGCAATCAACGAGAGCAACCAGAAGCTTCTAGCTCGGAAATTGAAGGGAGAATCATGGATTGGTAAGTGATGTTTGGATGGATTTCAATGCTCTCCTACCTCTTAAAAATGGATAATATCTCACCTATCTTCGTAAAATCCGACCTACACAGATCCCAGGTCGATCAAAGTGATTGAGCGCACTGCGATACCGGTTATTAAAGTGAGCACAAAAGACAAACGTTCTCGAGTGATTCAGCTTGATATTTCATTCGATGGCCCTAATCACCATGGTCTTGAAGCAATCGATCTCGTCACTGAAATAATTCGGGAATATCCCGTTTGTCGTCCACTAATGCTGGTACTGAAGCAGTTCCTTCTCGATCGAGGTCTTTTGACGGCATACACAGGAGGTTTGTCCAGCTACGGTCTCTTTCTCATGTTGAGCCGATACCTTCAAGAGCAAACCATTGGTTCATGGACCCATTGTGGATCTCTTCTTATTGGCTTCCTAGACTTCTACGGCAATAATTTCGATCCGCGCCAAACTGGGTTGAGCGTCAGGAACCGGCAATTCTTTTCTCGGCCATATTACTCGCAGACACCTCAGCATTTCAAGCCACAGCAAATGTGGAACGCGCCCCCAGCTGCTGTTCCCCAAATGGGCGCAGAGGAAGATGGGGTTCCTGATTTATCGAGACGCCACAGCTTTGCAGAAATAGTTCCCAAAAATGTTATTGCCGCCAAAAGTGGCACAGTTGTGCCCGGTAGCAGTGCAACGATTAAATCACCGATGAAGCACAATCCTACCAAGCCACCTAGAATTCAGACGAAGAGGTCATCAAGTCATCTCTCTCTGCACAACGAGTACCCAGTGACTTCTTCCCATCCGCCAAAAAGACTGGAGCCCTCCCCTCACACGCATCAAGCGCAGGTCCAACCCCCTTCCTCAACAATCCCTCCGGCATCAGCCCCAGTTTACACATTTGATCCCTTAATGTGCGAGGACCCCCTAAATCCTACGAATAACATCGGCCGCAACACCTTCAGAATATTTCAAGTCCTGCGTGCCTTTTCCGACGCTCATCGCGCGCTCGTTGCGAGTTTGGAGTGGGACATGAATCTGAATGACGAAGATGACTTCCCCTTGCTCAAGAGCTTGCTTCAGAACGAGGACAATTTCTTCTTTGAGAGTGAATCGCATCTGAGTCTACAGCCAAACTAGTCGAGTAGCTACTAGTAGCCACATTGGAAAGCACTGCTAGCTACGTAGCTAACTAAGAGTAATCTGCCTACCAGTTACAGCGCTCTACAGTACATGTAGAAGAATTACACAATTACCCCACTATGTTCGTGCGTAGTAAGCAGTACAACATTAGAATAGTTATAATATGTAAATAATATACAATAGCGTGAGCATCCCACTTTTCGTACATGTACGCATGGCCCGTGGTTTGTTTTTCTTGCTATTCCTATAGCTAGAGTAGAGATCGTTCTTACTCAAAGTCGTCCACAGCGTAGTCTCTCATGGCTGCTGCACAGGACAGAAGGACATTGAACTGCGACCAACGCAAGTTTGCCGCCAATTTTGCCGCCACTACTTCTGAGGCCGAGACGTCTTCAGCCTCGTCATAACCTCCTCTTGTTTCTTCGACCCCTGGTTCGAGGATGAGTTGGAAGGCGACCTCCGACAGACGGTTGGCGATAGGTATCGCGACATCAGGAGTGAGGAGAGAGGCATCTCCAAAATCATCAAAGGCAATACTTCTAGTAGAATCGGACCATGTTTGGTCTATAATAGAACCCTGCTCTTCAGCGATTGCGATCACCGATGCTTCTACCATCTCGACAGGTACAAAGGAAGGACCAACCTGCGATGCAATAGAAAAGTAGAAAAGAGATCAGGTGGGCATACACGGAGGGAAAGAAAAGTATAATACCCAACCAGAGTCTGGAAACGTAGTAGAATCGACGGAATGATTGTACGCAGGCTACATGTACTCACCTCGAAGCGTGATCCAGCTATGAACACCTCCGCCACATCCTCATCGTTTCCTTCTTCTTCTTCTTCATTATACTGTCCATCCTCATCGATGTCTCGGGATGCAGGAACGAAACCATAATGGTTCAGGCAATTCCACTGGGGACGAGCGTGAACGCCGTAATCGAGCAACACTTCTTCAGATTGGTTGATTGGCTGTCGCGCTCGAACCACCAGCCAGTCTCCTTCCAACTGAAAAGAAGCATTTGCGTATCCATCGCCACTTTCGACAGACGACGCGTGATTAAAGAAGTCAAAGATTGGCGCAACAACGTGCAAGGGTGGGCCCCACTGCGCCCCATCTGCGCTCTCGAGCTGGCAGCTCCTCGTCTGGACGACATCCAGGGCGGCGTGAGCCAGGGCCTTCAAATCGTCTCCCTCAAATAGCCCATCCAGTTCTTGTAGCTGCGACACAATGTCGGATACCGCCTCCTCTCGAGAAAAGTACGACGAATCGGCCGCAACCTCCAACGCTGTGCACTTGGCGTTGGCCAACGTTTCCTCCGACCAGTGCACCGGCAACGATGCGCGGAGCAAGTGCTCCTCGGGCAGCATGGAAAGCCACAGCGACAATCCCTTACCAACCTCGGTGGGGAAGGGTGATGTTCCGTGTAGTCGAATATCCAGCATGGATGCCGCAAGTCGGGCAGCCCAATCCGAATTCTGGACCGCAAACCACGACGGAGCACAGCTGTCGCGGATGCACGAAGTGAGCGGGAGACGGAGAATGATCTCGCCAGTTTCGACGGGACGGGATACAAAGGCACCTCGCACATCGTCGCCATTGGTGTCCAGGTAGAGCAGATCGCTCGGCGTGGCTCCCAGCAACCTGGCCAGATCGACGAGGGGAGTACGAGGATTGCTTCCCACGGTGCTGGTGCTGGTTGAAGGAGGCGATTCGGAATCTTCTTCCTGCTGCAATGTTGCCGCGCCCAGTGGTCTGTGCTTCATTCTCCGCGAAAGATCGCCACCAAGATATCTTTGCGTGTTGAATGCTGTCATCGGATTGCGTACGCTTGGACTACCAACAGCTCCCCAGAGTGCCCACCGACCCGCAACATGCTCGTGCAGTTGGTTCGAAGATCCACATGCTGGGCGCGGATGGGAAGGTGCCACAAATGCAGAAGACAGGATCGCAGCGAAAGATACGAACGGGGCCATCTTCTACAAGCTCGAATGTTCTATCCTTCAACTCGGCACAATATCCAATGGGTGATCCCTCGCGATCAGGTGTCAACTGCATGCAAGCAACTGCAAAGCACGCACTCGTACTCGCCAACTTGCAAACTCCGCGGCTCGGCTGACTCGCTGACCGCGTTACGCACGACGGTTAGACGAAACCAGCACGTCCAACCACTTTTGCAGCAAAGAAAGCGAACTGAAAGAACAATCGACTGCCGCGATATCGAAGCGGACCCATAAAGAGCGCCATAAGGAACTCCCCTACTAGTATCACGCCCTTCAACATATAATCAAAACAAAAGATGCCAGCCAATACATCGTCTAAGAAAAAGTTTGGCTCCGATGGTGACAAAAGCTCTGGCGGCAAGCGCAAGTTCGATGGCGGCAACAATGCATCGGCTGCCGGCGATGGCGGCGGCGGCGATCAGTCGGCCTCCAACAAGAAGCGTGCCCTGAAGCACGAGCGTCAGTCGCACCGCCGCCATGCCGACGCCGTTGTCGCCTCGAAGGAGATCTGGAACAAGCTCCGTCTCAAGACCAACACCAAGAAGGAGACGCGAGAAATGACCGACGAGCTGATGGAACTGCTCCGCGGCAAGTTCGCCCAGGTGGCCATGCAGCACGATGCCTCCCGCGTCGTGCAGGCCGTGCTACAGTACGGGACGCCCCAACAGAGGCTCGACGTGGTCAAGGAGCTGGCCGACGCCGACGTCGCCGGTAGTGGGAAGAAGGCCAGCAGCACCAACAGCCTCGCCGAGCTGTGCAAGATCCAATATGCGCACTTTGCCGTTCTCAAGATCATCAAGTACTGTTACAAGGAGAAGGAATGCGTCAAAATTGTTGTCAAGGTTAGTGCACATGTGGATTTGTTGCGAATTAGACAAGGGGGGTTCTGCTTCTATTGGAGATTTCTACATCGTCAAATAAATTGTTTCTCTCACAATATTTTTTATCATTATGTATGTTTCCGCGCACAATGCCATCGCACCAATAGTCTCTCAAGGGCCAAGTGTCAAAGCTGGCCGTACATGCCGTTGGAGCTCGCGTTATTGAGCTGCTCTTCTCGACCTTCCCCCCCAAATCGACCGCTCTTCTGAAGCTTGAACTGTATGGTCCGCAATTCGCTCTTTTTGCAAGCGGCGATCTCAGCAACGTCACCTCGAACCATCCCACTCTGGAGAAGGTAATCGAGCAGCAGCCCAAGAAGCGAGCCGTTGCCCTGGAGTATGTCCTTGGCATTCTCAACAAGGGCATGGATAAGAACCTGTGGGGATTTGCCTACTTCCAGCAGCTATTCAGTGAATATGTGACGTCCGCATCGCCCAATGATGTTCGCGCCATCACATCATCCGTCGTGGACCATTCCATTCATATGCTATCGACTCGGGCTGGCGCCAGAGTCGTTGCCGAATGCACAGCGTACGGAACTCCCAAGGATAGGAAGCGCATCATGAAGAGCCTCAAGGGCTACACTCGGTCATCGCTCTTGCATCGGGATGCGTACCTTGCTCTTTTGAGGCTGATTGATGTTACCGATGATACTGTGGCGATCAATAAATCCGTCCTTGCCGAGCTTCAGGTGAATCCTGACGCCAAGGGTGACAGCGAAGATGGAGAAGGATCTGACATCTCTCCTATCCTCGATCTGGCTATCAGTGATACAGGATCCAAGCTCTTCCTTTTGCTTCTTTCCAGCTCTGACGAGAATCGCCGCAGATACTTTGACCCGATGGAGCTGGAGGTTCTCAGGACAGGCGCGACTATCCAAGAAGGGGGCGAGGACGTTCCCACCTCAAAGAAGAACGCTGATACTAGGCGCACGGAGCTGCTTCAATACGTCCGATCGCTCCTTATTGAGCTTTGTATCAAGCACCCAGATGAGCTTCTCCGATCTACTCCTGGTTCGCGTGTGCTGCGGGAGGTTGTGGCTTCGTTTCCATCGCAGGAACTCGTTGATGCCATTGTAGGTGCCTGCGAGAAGTCTATGGATGGAAAGAGCGGCGAGCTTTCCATCTTTGAGGACAGAACTGGGCAGTTGGCGCTGAAACACCTGCTCCTGGATGAGGCTGGACACAAATCCGACGATCAGGAGGAAGAGGAGGACGACGGCGCCGATCGCGCTTCATTTGCAGCCGCCCTCCAATCCACCTTTTCGGGCAAGCTTGTACAGATTGCTTCATCTAACCGAGGATGCTTTGTGTTGGTTTCGCTGCTCAAGGTGGAGAGCGTGAAGAAGGACGTCCTCAAGGAGCTCAAGAAGAATGAGTCCAAGATAAAGAAGGCGGCAAAAACGAATGAAATGAGCGCCGGGTACGAAGCCTTGCTCAATTCCATCAAGGAAGGGTGAGGTAGATCTACATGTACCGGTTCGCCGAACATTAGATCTACTTGTTTGACAAAGATATACTCTTCTAACAGCTACTACACGTAGAATTTCTAGCTAGATTAGTAGATTTACATTACATACATGTACCGGTACATGTAGCTACGATTAGCTACAGTAGATTCCAGCGTCTACACTCAAGGTTTTGGTCTACGCCGAGATCTACACATGGAAAATATCAATTATGCTCATGCCCACGGTCATTCACTATGACCCGCGGCAATCAATCGAAAGACCAATAATAATTGCCAACACAAAATGGCCACCATGTACAACACGCGGGGGGTCGACTGGAACACAGCGCCTCGCAATGGAGGTAGCGACCGGTGCTCTCTCATCATCTGCGACGGGCACCACCTCATCAGGTGGATGGAGACGAGGATCACGGCCAGCGGACCGGCGGCGCAGAAGGGGTAAAGACAGCTTGTCTGTCGCTGATGCCCCAGGATTTTCATCGGGATACAAAGATCAGGCGCAACAAAGCCAACTCCCAGGCGAGTCAGAGGAATTTTCTGTGGAAGACATCATGAGTAGCATTTCTAAACCACCCAACAACAGATACAGTAATGATGAGGAGACAGGCATATCGTACGGGTCAAAACTCAACAACGATGAGGATCGAAGTAAACCAAAGAGCAAACCGAAAAGCAGCAGCAATAGTAGCGACAATCGCCGAAGCAGAGGAAGCAGAAGCACAACCTCTGACTTGTACGGCGCGGGGATTATTGACGAGCACCTCGAAGAGAAAGGATACAAACCGTTGTCAAGAGCAACTTCCGAGGAATACCGACCCAAAAACGGCATACATAGCAGCCGATATGATCCAAACGATTACTCCCCTGCCCCAGTCCACGTACCAACAACTCTTTTAAGCTCAAAGGCGGCGGGGAGAAGAGGAGGGGCCATATCGCGCCGCAGACGAGCAGCCGTCCGTCGGACAGAGGTGGGGGTACTGGCATTCCTCCTTGCGGCTGGGATAAGTTTTGTGCTCTCCATGTCCTGGGTCATTTCCGGCAGTATATCCCTCCCCTCGACTGATTCCCTATCGGATGCCATGACGTACATGTCGATTTTCGGAGGAGGAGGGTCCGAAAGGAAGTTGGAGCAGAGCACGATCGCCCTACTCCGCCATGCCAAGTCTCAATATCAGGGATGGCCACTATCGGTTCGCAATGAAGAGACCAAGTTCGAACTGCTTCGGCACCCAGGAGATGCCGAGGATACGGAAGGGAGGACAGTGCAACTTGCTGTCCCGAAATTTTATGTGCTAAACTCGTTGCGGCGATCGGCCTTTTTCGATGGGAAGCTACTAACACGGAATATTGCCGACTTTATTGGAACCTACACCGGGGAGGCAGCGAGAAAGACCGGAGATGTCAACCAACGTACAATATTTGTGAGTGTCATCTCCTACAGAAACACACACTGCAGGGACACAGTCGATAATATATTTGCAAGGGCAGCTCATCCGGAGCGGATAAGAGTCGGCGTAGTCGATCAGATCGACTCATCAGACGTTTCTTGTGATGTGCCAGCGGAACCCTGTGAACGCAATCCAAATCAGGCACTTTGCAAGTACCGCAATCAGATCGATGTGTACGAAATTCAAGCTAACCTGGCCGTTGGACCCATCTTCGCACGGCATGTTTCGCAGCGGATGTATCGTGGGGAGTGGTACTACCTTCAGATCGACGCAGACGTGACCTTCGTCAAGAGATGGGATGTTGACATTGTGGATCAATTCGAAAGAGCCAACAACGACATGGCTATAATTACCACATATTTATTGGACGTTACTGACGAGCACTACAATGCCGAAACCGGTCTGGCAGCGCATCAATCTCGGTATCTTGTGTGCGACGCGGGCTTTAGTGGGATTGGGCAGATGAGACGACTCCGACACGAAAAGGCGGACCAACCTGAGCGCAACTCGCATACTGAGGATTCACCACAATTGCAGCCGTTCTGGGCAGGTGGTTTCTCCTTCTCTCGGGGCCATTTTGTCCTAACAACGCCATACGACCCGCATCTTGCCATGATTGAGAGAGAGGATGAGGAGATATCAGTTGCAATCAGGGCATTCACCAATGGATACGATAATTATGCCCCGATGCATAATGTATGCTTCAATGGGCAAGCATCTGCTGCTGCCGATGCTTTGATGCAGCAGCTCCAAGAAGAAGATAGCGAGGAGACCGCTGTCGTTGCAAAGCAAGAAGTCTACTCGTTCAAAGAACACGCTGATAAATACAGAGGAAAGTATGCTGCTTCCATCATGAGATTACTTGCCTTGGTCGACATGGGTGCCGACGGAGAGGAATGGGATAGAACAGAAGAAGAGAAATACGGCACTGGGAAAGTTCGCCTGACTACAAAAATGTTCAGTTGCTTCGGAATCCATGTCGAATCGAAGATCACGGAAAGGAAACTATGTGATTTTGTATCAAGTGGAATGATGCACAGCACGTTCTTAGATCATTTGCGAACGGACGGGATGGGAATTGATTACAACGAGTTCTTCTTTCATTACCATGAACTGTTGCGCGTCCATGAGGGATGGTGATACATTTACCTACGATTAAACATCTTCTAATATATACATCTACAATCTATTATTGTGCAACGAGGACGAGAAGGCTCATACCAAGAGGAATCTAGCTAACTAGCTAGCGATTTCAGCTCTTCGACAGGTACGCCTTCACCTCCGTCATTTCATCGGCATTATTGTCCTGCGGCCCACTTAGCAAATGATGGAGACACGCGTTCTTCTTCTTTACATCCTTTGCTCGCAGTTTTTGGCCTACATGTCTCTTCACTTGATAATAAATTCCATCTAGATATTCATCAAGCTCCTTCAGCTGTTTCTCTGTGGCACCAAACTTTTCGTATACTGGGCGCACCATCTTTTCACAGGAATTGATATTGTTCCTGAATGTCGTTGTGTTAAAGGGAGCACCGGCAGCCCAGTCTGCATTCGAATCCGAAAAATCTAAATAATGAAAGCTGCCGTCTTGTTGGAGGATCACTTGAAAGTCATCCATCAGCGCAGGTTCCGAGCGGATGGTATCGAACATGGTGCGGACATTCTTGTCCAGCGTTTTGAGGAACTTTTTCTTGTTTGAAATCTGCTCTACGAACTGATCAAAGTAGCTCGATTGGAGGAAATGTCTCTTCTTCTTGTTGCATCCTATCAACATGTGCGGTTCTTCTGCGGGCGTTACCTCTTGAACGACAACATTATCTTTGATGAACTGTGGAGGCTCAATCTCGTCGGAGAAGCTGAACGAAATCTCGTTGAGAGTGGAAGCCATATCTTCGGATAGATGTGATGTGAAGGGCCCTGCGTTCATGTAGTGGCTTATGCCATATGTCTGCTCAAGACAGTTGGCATAGTTCCACCCCTTGTCAAGCTCTTCGATATGTGTTCTGGTTGCAACTAGATATCCTTTCGTGGCATCTTCTTTGGCTCGATAGAAGCACTTGTGTCTGCCGCATGCTGCTCTCTGGTTGAGATCCAGAAGGGCAAGAAGACCACCATTTCCACCGTCAAAAGGGGGCGACGAGGACAAGAAGGACGGGAAAGAGAGAGGCGGCGACGATGGGCGGGCTAATTGGAGGGCAAGGGCAGCTGCTCCGCAGCAGCTGCCGGCAAGGAGAAGAGCTGCCACTGATTTCTTGCTGGGCGACAGATAAGAAGGGGTCGATGAAGGTGAAATTTCGCTCTCGTTGTCAGATGGCAGCCGGATGTCTTCGTTGCAAACAAATTCATCTTCTTCTGAAGCCATCAGGTCGGCACTCTCAGTGCTAATGACTGGCTCAACAGGGGCTTCCATATCACCTGTAGAATTGGAATTCGTTGTAATCAAAATTGTGACGGTGACCACATACATATTCGTACCTAATAGATCTAGTACATCATCTCGACCACATTGGCACCAGCGCGCAAA
>Ga0115008_10002269_pt1 | contig 15941 bp, 14 predicted proteins | sample FraStrMetagenome_FD_87164 | JGI IMG/M metagenome (GOLD analysis project Ga0115008, IMG submission 87164) | Marine eukaryotic phytoplankton communities from Arctic Ocean - Fram Strait ARC3M Metagenome | ecosystem: Environmental > Aquatic > Marine > Oceanic | place: Fram Strait | collected...
ATATATATATATATATAAATTTAAATATCTAGTGTATATCCCAAAGATGTTATCCTTGCACATTAGGATTTTGTTCACTCGATGGAAATTTATAATGTATTTTCTACTTATTCTGTGTAAGAGTGCATTATATTGGTTTGAAAAGGCTAACGAACTAACATATCTTTCTGTTTCTTATCATCGTCCCATTTGTTTCAATTTTCGGTGGTTATGAATTATGAAAAATGGATCATACATATCTTGGTACCTGTGCGACTAGCAATTGACGCTTATTCCGTACGCATTTGATCCTATCTGAGATTATAGTACCGAATTGCGGTTACATAAAGAATTGTACGAATGTAGCGAGACGAAAATTAGCGTAATACCTAACAACTAACAACTACATATTTGAAGTACCCCTTTATTCAAGTTCAATACTACGACGGAAAGGTGTATTTCAGTATTTCTCCAGAAACTTTGCACGTCCTTCAGTAATAACGCTTCGATACTAATTTATCTAAAACAATTAACACGCAAGAGAAAGTGACACGCAATGCCCCTCATGTTCGAACCAACGACGACGACCTTTCCCGCAACGCATTTTCTCTATTAGAAGAAAACGCCGATACACTGGTGAAAGTGCACTTCGCACGTGCAAGGAACTTTATTCACAACATTCAAAATATTTATAGAACGAGAGATTTAATTGAAGCGTGCCGTAAAATTTTTAAGTTAATATGACTGGTTTTCAGATAAGGATTTTGTTGATTGCGACGGCGTTATGTTCGACTTGCAGGTAATGTTGTTTCGTATTAGACACACATCAAATGTCCCATTTTGTTCTTTAAAATAATTTCTAACAAGGATAGATTCATTTAATAACACAGCTCTTTTGTAATTGCTTCCAATCGAAGATTTTCATTTGGAGGTTCCAGTTGTTTGTTTGTGGGTGATTTTGCGTTTACGTCAGTAGCTCCAACTTCCGGAGAGAAAAGTGACTGTGTCCAGAACGAGAGTGTTGGATCGTCGTATATACCAACTCCGAGATTGAACTCGTTTGGTGATTTTTCATCTTTTTCCATGACAACATTGAAAGTTCAGACAATAGCCAATGGAAAAAGTGAAGGAGAAATAATTGAGGAGAAAGAAGATGTGATTGGGGAGGAAAAAGAAGTGGGAGATATACCTTTGCCGTACTTTATTTCTTTGACGACATGATTGTAAGAAAGAGGCCCCCTTTCCTTATTAGGTAAAAATTTGCCTTGCAGGTTGATCGTTCAAATGAAGATGTTTGCTTGAAAGAGAATTATCCAACAGAGTTGAGTATTGGATCAATGAGTATGGGATCAAAATCGATGAAGTTGTACTGGAGGCAACGTGAACGATCATGTCCAATTTTGTATTTTAAATATTTCAAAGGCAATTGTATATGCGCAGGAGATATTCCATAGAAGAAGCAGATTAGAATAGTTAAAGTTGTAGAAGACCCTTGTCAATAAGCAGTCTCTTTTGCCAAGAAATTCTGGTTATTATGGTAATCCAAAAGGTAATTGGCCTTTAGATCCTTTCTTTGATCTTGGTCCTGTCCAGGATCTACATACTCACTGAAAAATATCACTTTTAAGACAATCATTACCTGTTCATGTCCTGCACTACATTATATTATAACAAACACTGGTACAAGAGTACATGTTTTATTAATAAAATAACTCACATACCCGGTATACGTATATAGTAAGTATACAGTTGAAAAAACCACATGCAAATAGACGCTAAATCACGGAAAGTACACCGTGCAAGTGCATCATAGGGAACCCACAATTTCATACGCAAACATCGTGAATTACGTCAGAAGAACTGACGACTACAAATTCCGCAAACTCAAACGCCAATACATTTCGAGCACAAAGTGAACTTACGCGTGCAGTGTATGCAGTTCAGTTCCGTTCCGTTCCGTTCCGTTCAGTTCAGTTATACATCTTTTAGATTTTGGATTTTTAGGTGTATTGGGTGTGTTGCTTCGAACCAAACATCGAAAAGCAAATCCAAAACCTCTCTCAAAACGACAGAGCATCGTCACTTTAGTTGAGAATCCAGGACATTATCGATCCAAAAGAGAAAAACCATGCGGTTCTCGAGTTATGCGTTGCTCCAACTAGCACTTTTTACGGCACCGGATTCTGTCAGGTAATTAATGTATATCATGATATATGATTTGGTACTTGCTATGATATACAAACATGAACGGAAATGTAGCAGCTTGTACCAATTAATAATAGATTTGAGATGTAAATTCGAATATGCTCTCACCTCACGATACACTTTCTTTTCATTGTGAATTCATTTGAATTTGATCTCTCGTAGCACATTTGTTGTCAATCCATTCCAAGCGAGTCGAAACTTTTCTACCTTACTAAAGAGTAACTCATCCAACTCAAAAGAAAGCGATGGTTTTGGAAAATTTACAAAAATTACAGCCAGTGGTCCGGTAACACCGTTTGTGATACGAGAATCGTATGCTTCCTCACCTGCTCCGGTGGCACGTGGTAGACGGAGATCTCCAGCCTCCGAACGTGTTGCTGCACGGAAGAGATCGTCGCCGAATCGTCAGCTTCCCAGTGATGCCAATTCGGGGTTTTCGGGAAATAGTTTTAATACCGGTACTGTGACTGGTCGTGTTGGTGGTGGTGGTGGTGGTGTGAGTGAAAGTCGTCCTTCGTTTTCGGGTGGGGTCACGCATCCTACTGTCGGTGGTGGAGGGATTACGCATGCTCCTATTGGTGGTGGAATTACGCATTCGACTGTAGAAGGAACGGTTCCTCAGGCACCAGCTGTGAGTAAGGCTCCGAGTGTCACACAACCATCTGTGAATAATCCTGTTGTAAGACCTCCGGCTCCTTCTCCTGCCCCGCAATTGAGTAAGCCTCAAAAAAGTATAGGTGTTTCAAAGTCAATTGGTGGTGTTGGAAGTTTTAATGCAGGGGGAATTGGAGGTGGAGGAGGAAGTTTTCGAGGTAGTAGTGCAGGGGGTGGGGGTGGAAGTTTTCGAGGTAGCAGTGCAGGAGGTGGCTCTGGAAGTTCCAGATCGGGTGGTTCGCGTTTTAGCGGCTTTAGAGGCAGCAATTCGGGGCGTAGTAATTTTAACGACAATGCAGGAGTTATAGTACATCCAGTAGTTGCACCGCCAAGACCTGTAGAACAACCGTCGACGGCGCCTGTGGCATTAGTGGAACCCCCAGCTCCTCCAGCTCCTGTTTCATCAGAGGAGTTACCGGGCCCCAAGATTACCATACCAGATTCTATAGCTTCTTCGCCGGCTCCTCCAGTGGTTATAGTTACATCCACTGTAACTGATGATTCAGCGGAAGAGGATGGCGATGTAATTCCATTTGTACTTAAACCGAAAAGACGGTCGAGATTTACACGGAGAAAGCCGTCTGAAGTTGCTAATACGAATAGTGATGCTCCTCCTACACCAGTGGATGCTGGCGATGTACAAGACCTGACTGAAGAGACTTTGGATAGATATGGATTGAATGAGGAAGACTTTATTGACGACGATGAGGTATGGTAGTGCTATAGAAAAATTACCAAACAATGTATCAAGTGCACATGTTATTTATCAACTATTAATTCACATAATTTGAAACGCATCATTTTTTAGATGTCATCATCTACCGTTAGGTACCAAGCCTCTCCTCAAGTGTCTGGATATAGTATCCGGAAAAACCATGCACCCACAAACAACTCATACAAAAAGAGTCAGAGAAGACGATCAACGACAGCCCTAATGGCGTCTAGTACATCCAGTGACGCTGGAGATGAAGACATTATCTCGTCTCTATATGATTCCCTTGCATCTAAATCGGGGCAGATTGATAGGTCAGTTAGTAGCAAGACGGCATCGAACCTGGATGATGTATCATTTGAAAAAGAATCGGAAGTGATTATGGGCCCACCAACCAGTATTCGAGCAATGGAGTTCGCGAAGTTTACACCTGCGTCTTTTGACGCAACAAGCGGATCTGTACCTGCTTCAGTTCCAGCAGATAAATCACCACAAGCACCGACGCAGACTAAAAGTATCAAGGCCATGCAATTTTCATCATTTTCTTCGAGGACGCGGATGCAATCGCTAACACCACCTATTTTAAGAAGTTCGGCGGAATCAGCTTCCTCAATGACAGAGCAAAATTTTAGCGAATCTTCAGTAGATTCAAAAGATATTGAAAGAAAGTATGTTAATGTGCAAGAAAGCATGATGAAGAGACGATTTGAAAGCGAAAAGAAGCAACGAGAATTGGCATCATCCACTCTGATGGATATGCAGGCCGTAGATACAAGTAAAAATATCTTGGTTGACGAGAAGGATACATCAATTTCAGCCGAAGTTGAAGCGAAACATGTTTCTACTCGTATGTTAATGATGGAACGACGTCTTAGTAAAGACAAGAAAAATCCTAATGCGTCAATGGAGGATACCACAGAAACAGCTGATGTGCATGAGGGCGTTGACAGTTCAGCAATAAATGACCAGATTTCAAACGTCGATGAGGGAAAACATGTTAAGACTCGTATGTTGATGATGGAACGACGCCTCATTAACGAAAAAGAACTTCAGAAGATAGTATTGGAGGACACTGCAAAAGCAGCTGATGCAGAGGAAGTGATCGCTAGTGTAGTACTAAAGGCGGAGAAATCAGACAAAGATGAGGCGAAACATGTTAAGACTCGTATGTTGATGATGGAACGACGTCTTGCTAACGAGAAAAAAGATCAGACGGTGATTTTGGAGGATAATGAAGAATCGACCCAGTTTAACGATAATGTTGTCGAGATTACAGAAAAAGAAGTCGCGGATACGAATAACTTTTCAGAAGATACTTCCGAAAAAGTTAGCATTGCTGACAATAATAGTGAGGTCAACTCACCTGAAGAAGAAGTGAGAAAAGACGAACACGAATCAGAACAACAGAAGATCTCATTTACAAAGGAAGAAGCTGGAGAGACTCGGGCACAGTTTGAGTCAATCATGCGTGATGTTGTCGATACAAAATCTCTTACGCAACGGATAATGGAAAACACGAGTGATGCGCAGAGCTCTGGTGCTGGTGGCTCAAGTACGTGGGAAGCTTTTCAACGAGTGGAGGCAAATTGGGCACGGCTAAAGTCTTATGATCCGTCTACTGATGACGTGAATCCTATGGAATTTATCTCTACTGATGGAGCGAGTGGTAGCCAACAAAGCTGGGAGGCTTTACGGGTTGTCGATAGTCCAAAATATGATGTGATTGTGTGCGGTGGCACACTTGGAATTTTCATTGCGACTTCTCTTCTTCTGATGGATAATACTTTAAAAATTGCTGTTATTGAAGCAGGTGTACTGCAGGGACGAGCACAAGAATGGAACATTAGTATGAAAGAGATGGAAGAACTTGTTGAACTTGGCGTATTGACTAATGAAGAGGTCGCTGAGGCAATCGCCACTGAATTTCCTGGTTGTAGATCCGGTTTCAAGAATGACGAAGTAACGCCTTTGCGTGGTGGATATTTTTCAAATGGTGTTGGCTATGAATGCGTTACACCGAATGTTTTGAATTTGGGCGTTTCCCCATCAATATTGATATCTCGGGTTGCTGATCGATTTCATGAATTAGGAGGTAGTGTCATTGAGAAATGCCGTTTACAGGGCGTTGTTGTATCTGAAGCCAAAGGGGTTGCTTTGGATATTGGGAAAGATAATGATCCACTAACGACTAGATTAGTATTGGATTGTATGGGGAATGCTTCACCGATATCGAGGCAGCAACGCCAAGGAATCAAACCCGACGGTGTTTGTGCTGTCGTAGGATCATGCGCTGCCGGATTTGAAAAAGAAACAAATCTGATAGGAGATATCATTTATACAAACTCTGAAATACAAGACAAAAATGAGAACGGAAAGTTGCAATATTTTTGGGAAGCCTTCCCTGTAGGCATTGGGAGAGAGGGCAGCTCGTTACTGCAACCAGGCGAAAGTGACGTGAAAACCACGTACATGTTTACCTACATGGATGCAAATGAAGATAGACCTTCATTAACGACGTTGATGGAGGATTATTGGAAGCTCTTGCCCATCTATCAACCATCAATTGAAGACCCAGAAAAAGATTTAGATGTCAAACGAGTACTTTTTGCATACTTTCCAACATATCGCGATAGTCCTCTTCAACCCAAGTGGTCACGTGTTTTAGCAGTGGGTGATGCCAGTGGTATTCAATCTCCATTGAGTTTTGGAGGTTTCGGTGCGTTGACTAGACATCTTGAAAGAATAAGTGGTGCTGTTGTTGAAGCACTGGATGGTACGTTATTTCGTTATTTGAGATCTGCGTAAGGGATTCAAAGAACTTATTTTTACATGTTATCGCTTTTGTAGGTGATTTGCTTCACAAGGAATCGCTATCACTCATTAATCCGTATACACCAAACTTGAGTGCGACGTGGATGTTTCAAAAGGCTAGTAAGTTTCTCACTTGACATCGTATACTTGTTCATGATAAGTCTCATCAAATAGTTGTATTTCTCTCTCTCTTTCTCTTTCTCTCCAGTGTCAGTCAAGATGGGCCAAAAAGTGGATCCAAAATTCGTGAACCGCCTACTCGCTACAAATTTTCAAATCATGAATGACATGGGAATGAAAACAATCACCCCATTTTTGCAAGATGTCGTTCGTTTTGATGGACTAGTAGGCAGCTTAGCACGTAGCTTTATTGCCGATCCGCTATTCATGGTAAGCGAGATATAAATATCTCACATTCTCTTTTGAGTTTCTAATTTTGCTGATTGATTTGTAGCCTCAAATTGTCAATCACGTTGGAGTTCCCGCACTCATTGATTGGCTAGGTCATCTTACTATGATCGCAACTTACAGCATTCTACACAATTACTATTCTCCAGTCGTAAGGTATGTGATTGAAAAGAATCCATCGATGAGTGAAAAGGACCGATTCAAGCTCAAGAGACAAATGGAAGCGTGGAAGGTAAGCCTAGAAAGTTTAAGTGATTTTCATTTTTCGATTTAGATCTAACCCTCACAAATCTACCTTCGATTAGTTTGGTTCTGGTTATGACTATGACTTGTCCGAGTTTAATAGTGAGTAAAGGATGACCTGAACTTGGAAGATGTCATTTTGGACAAGAGATCATCAGATATCTCTTGCCAAAAATTGTGTTGCAACGTTGATTTTTATGAAATACCTCTGATTCAATTTTCACAATGTTGTTTCTGAAAACTAATACATAATTACTAGAAATCTTTTTACACTTTTTGCATTCTTGTGTTATTAATAATAGCATTCAAACTAACTCATACATCATACATAATTTACATTCAATTACAAGCAAGATTTTCTTGTGACCTCAGACGAGTATTTAAGAGTCAAATGTTTGGAACCTATAGCAAGAATAACATTCAGGCAAAACCATTCACTCGTTCGCATAGGATAGTGTACGTACGAATAAAGTACTCATTGTACATCTCGTTCATTGGTTGTAACAGTATAGTAGTACCAAGTATCATCTTTAACTCATCCTATCTTAATTATTTTTATCACCTATAACTATCACTCCTTATGCTTATTAACATATGTACACAAGAGAGTACACTAACATTTGACAAAGCAAACGATTTGCAGACGACAACAACTTTGAAAAAGGATTTGCAAAACCACTTTATTTACCACCCGGCAGCAGGAGCTGCCTCTCCCTCACCAGACCATCCAGCATCAATACCAGCCTCCGGCTCAGGGGCAGCAGCACCCTCCAACAACACCTCAGCTCCTCCCTCTATAGCCGGAACAGCCTCCTCCTCATACACAGGAGCAGCAGCCGCCTCTTCCGCCGCCAACAACGCAGCAGCCTTCTCCTCCTCCGCCTTCTTAAGCTCCTCCGGATCACGGTAAAAGAACAAATCCACAGGCACCTCCCAATCCGAAAGACGCGACACCGCCCCACGCAAACGAAGCACCTCACGAGCCAACATCCAGTACATCAAACCAATACTCAACTTACCCTTATTATTCGCAGGAATGGCAATATCCACATACTGCAACGGCGAATCACTATCACAAAACGCAATCACCGGCAAATTCACATAACTACTCTCCTTCACCGACTGCGAATCCGTACGAGGATCCGTCACAATCAACAAACGCGGCTCCTTAAACTGCTTGGTAATCTGATTCGTAAAGGTACCCGGAGTATAACGCCCACTGATATTCTGCGCCCCGGTATAATGCGCAAATTTAAGCACAGCCCGCATACCGTACGGACGGGCACTAATGGCAATGACATCCTCCGGATTTTCAATGGCTGCAATGACACGTGCGGCTAACATGAGTTTTTCCCAGGTTTTACCAATGTTAAGGATGTGAATTCCATCGTTGCGACGACGCCAGATGTATTCGGTCATCATGCTGTCGGAGTTGCGGGTGCCGATGTGGACTTCGGCCGAGAGCATCATTTGGATGTCTTCTTCCTTGGGTTGGAGGACGGGTGGGAGGCTGGAGAAGGCGGACATGTTTGTGGTGTGTGTGTGTTAGTGTTGGTGTGTTTGTGTTTGTGTTAGTGTTTGTGTTTGTGTTTGTGTTTGTGTTAGTGTTAGTGTTGGTGTGTGTCCTACTAGGAAGTTGAAATTAGGGGAACGGTGGAAATTCAAGTTCAAGTCCATTGAACTGAACTCCAGTGTTTCGGTGCACACACACACACACACACACACACACAGAGAGAGGAATTGCTCGGCGTACGTTTCACGGAGTGTAGTAATAGGTAAGTTTAAAGTTCGTATGTTGGAATTATGCGAAGTTTGGGTCATGGCCACCGACTGTATCATGTACCTCCGTCTGTCATTCGATTTTACCCGCAGCGCTCCACAGACAAACACAGAACTCGAAATTGATTTACACTCACACTGAAACCTGTATTCATTGTCACATCTCAACACAATGACATCTGCCCGATCTGAAATGGAACGAGCACGTTCGGCCGTATTAAACGTCGAAAAGGAAATTAATACGATTAAAAAGGCCGTAAGGGAATTGGCCAATCAGGAAAGTACCAATACACTTACGATATCGTACAATGCCTTGAAACGTGAAAGTGATTCGGATACGGAGACCGATGACAATGCAGATGATGGTTTGAAGGATGCTACACTGACGTTGCAATGTTCCAGTCCGATTGAGAAGCATGAATTGATTTTGGGGAAAGATTCGGTTGAGTTGGAAGATGTGGATTGTACCGTTGCGACGATAACTTTGACGTTGGTGGATTATGAGAGTGATGCGGTTGATTTAGAGGCTGGTATGTGTGTTTGATTTGGTATGCTTGTGCATGTAACTGTTGTGATGTCTTGGGGGAAATGTTGGTTCATTGTCGTGTTGTTGTTTGTTGTTGTTGTTGATATTTTATTGTGAATTTAGGGGAGTTTAATATGGATTTGGGAACGATGGAATGTACCAATATCCCGCGTAAACTTGAGGTTGTTTTGTTTCAAAAGTCAAGCGAAGACAATCAATCAGGGGAAGTGGGAGATGAACAGGAAAAAGATGATGATCAAGAGGAAATTGTGAAAGAAGAAGTGGAGGTGGAAGAAGTGAATTCTGTAACCGTGACACTAGAAGTATCCTTTTCCCCAGGGGCTAAAGATAAGACACAAAAAATGTACGATTTGTTGAACAAAGCTTCGAAGAAGAAAGCAAATGCGATAAATGAACTTCGAAAAGCTGCAGCAGTGCTGAGTCGAGAAGAGCAAAGCGCTGCTCCCGCTTCAAAGAGTGTGAAAGCCGGTTTTTTAAATAAAGGAACAACCGGCGCAGCGAAGAAGGGATTCTGGTCAACGATTCAACAGCGCATTGTCCAACCCGTCCTATTCGTTGGCGGTATTTTGTCACTTACAAAGAATTATCTGATATTTTTTGGAGGTGTTGCAATAATTCATTACAAGGGACAATACATGGCTTTACCATCACCGGTAGTATAAATGATACAAAGCAGCATTCTCGGATAATTTTTCATTTTTATTTTCTACAAATTGCTTCCCTTAATTGACACCAAAGATGTTGGCTTAGGGGCGTTAGCTTATTATCATGAGTCTAACGAAAGCAGGACAAAAGAACAATTTATGGCGCTGATGTTTCAAAACTGGGCATACAACCTTCTCTACATCGATTGTGCTTTACAACAATAATTTATGAGCTACTTTAGGAAAAATGAACCCTAGTCGAGATAATCTCCTCGAAGAGATGATCGATGGCATCATTCGGACCGCAGCTTGCCACGACCTGAACGCTTCTTCTCCACGTTGGTATCGATATCCTTCAACAACTCCTTTCTATTACTTTTCCGCCTTCGCGTGGCCGCCTTTTTCACTCTTCTACCTTCCTTCAGATCAAAATTATCACTATCTTCACCTTCCGCATAAATCCCTTCGTCAAAGTCAAATTCATCCTTCGGTACTGTTCCGAAACCAGAACTAGTTCGACGACGGCTACTCTTTCTCTTCCCAACAGATACCAACGAACTACCGCCACTGCTTCTTCCTCCTGCACTGGACGATTGCGAACTATTCGTCAATTTCACCGTGATCGGCTCATTCCTGCTCCGCCCTCGCGCCCGTCGTTGCTTCGGAAGTGGTCGGCTGCTACTAGGAGGCGCAGTCAGATCGCTGATTTCGCTCGGCGGTGTCTTTACTAGCGATGACGACGACAAGCGGCTTGATTTGGGAGTTATCGAAAGTGAGGAAGACTGATGAGATTGGCTCAGCGAAACGCTTGGTGTTGACATGAACTTTGCATCAATTGCATGATTTGTAACAGGAGGGCGAATATTGCCTTTCTCGGAAGCAATATGTGTCTGAAGAGGGGACTTGTTCTTGTTTTCCTTCGTGGTGACGATTGGAGACTTCTCTTCCTCCCTGACATCATTTCCACCTTCAACATCAAACTCCATCATCGAATCTTCCTCCATTGGAGGCTGCACAATCGTATCCTTCCCAAAACTCACCTTACTCGATCTAATGGACTTCGCCTTGGGCTTTACATTAACTACCTCCTTTAATTTAAAATATTCCATCGGCATCTTCATGTCCCCATACAACTCTCCATGATGCTGATCACTTCCACGATGATCCAAATGCTTATCTTCTTTCACCATGCCACTTAACACATCACGACAACGTTGACATATCCTAACGTAATGGTCATAAAAGGTTTCTTCATCCTCGACGTCTTCCATCTTACTCATGATTGGTACGTAACGAGTCTCCAATAACGTAGCCATATGCATCAAATATCCGATATTATCCCCTGCAGTACCTCCATCAATGGAATGTACCAGCGGATCGAGTAAAGTTTTCCACTTCTTATCCAACGCCTTGTCTGATACTTTGTCGTCGCAGGACATTGCCCAGTGTGTCAACACAAACGCAGCATATGGAATACAGTATTCCGGCAAAAATATGTGCTTATATTTGGCATCGAACATACCCGGAGATGATGATGCACCCTGTAAGATATCGCAGGTCTTGCGCAATGCCACGATACATCGACTAACGACTGCGGTGGGATATGGTACGCTTACAATGGCCAACGCCAGGAATCGTAATTTCGGTGCAAGGGTGTAATACTTGTCAGTTTTCGAGGGAGCGAGCATTCTTATCAGCTCGTTTTGTACATCGTTGCTATCGCAGAGATACCGCGAAAACATAACATATAGTTGACGATGAAAGTGTGGATGTTTCATAGGTAGGACGGGCAAAGCGCTGGAGTTTAACCTTAATAAGCACACGACTGCATGGACTCTGGTCTTCTGATTCATAACTTGGTTATTCTGAGAGTCGGTATCATTAGAAGCGATAGCGTACAATGCTGATGCAATCTTCGATACTCGATCTTTGTGCTGTAATAAATATTCCTTGGAAGATCCATGGATATGTGCAACACAGTACGACATACATTCCCATATCAATGGATAATCTTCTTGTAGACTGCTGTTACCCCGCTTCATTGTATTACCCGTTTTCGCATTATTTTTCTTGAGTTCTGCCTCATCATCACTCTTTTCTATCTCAACCTCATCGTCATCATGCGAGGCAACTATCGAGGGAGAAATGTAAGAAGATAAACCCCGACGTGCAAACGCCAAAGCTACGTCATCCTTGTTCGAACTCTCCAACCCATCCTTGGAAGACTCCGCTACGACACACAATGCTGCCATGGCCGATGCCGCATGCGGATTATTCGTCGATAATACCCGCTGATGTGTCAACCCTTTTATAAACTTTTGATGATGATTATCATCCTCTAGCGAGAACGATAGTAATACTTTTACGGCATATCGTGCCAATGCTACATCGTTTCCTCGTAGACACATTCGTTGCAACTCTTTTCTATCGGAGGATGTTAGCTTTAACCTCATATCGTCATCGTCTTCATCCTTGTCGTCGTTAGAAGATGATGAGGCCATAGTGGGGGCGTACGCAGCCAATGCTCTCATAATCATATCCGATGATGGCATACGATGCAACAACGTCGTGAGATGTACAAACGCATCACAATGGCAACATCCTGGCATACCACGGCTCATAATCGCAATGAGATTGACATAACTTTTGAGCAGGGCAGCATGAGTATACACCACCTTCTTACTTTTTCCCTTTCCTTTACTTTTATTGGTTTTCGTTGTACACTCTACCGCCAATGCAGCAGCATCTTTTATCAAATCTAAACAGAAGGTACTACCCATACCCATACGACGTATCAACTGCTTTACGTGCAATTGTAACTGTCCGTCCTTCTGTTTCTGCTTACCGACACGTACGCGCTTCCACACTTCGGCATGTGCTCGACGTAAACTCTCCCGTGAATGACAGGGATCGGCGATCGCACCGAGGACACGTAACACGTGCTTATCTTTTGCCGAGTGTATGGCACGAAATGCTCCATCCAAGGAAGATGGAATGTGCGGCGTACGTAGTAGATGATCCAATGCCGTCGCATTTGCATCCTGACGGTGTCGGAGGTTCATATAAGATCGAAAATGTTGTTGGGTGGCAGAACGATGTTGGAAGAGTGTTATGAGGAGTTCCGTGTTTTGTTGAGAAAGGTTGGATAGAAGTAAGGCGGTGAGAGTGCATCGTACTTTATTATGACGAATCTCATCCTCTGTGGTACTGCTTGTAGTTGTATTACTGGTATTAGTGGGAGAAGGCAAGAGTACATCGTCTAATATTTGAATGACACGAGATCGCATCTCCCAATCATCTGCATCGGTATAAAATAAACAGGATACGATGGTATCGGGTATCCATGAGTATTGATCCTGTGTTACGTCGCCGTGTCGGAATATACGAGAGGCTTCTTCCAACATTGCCGCATCCTTTTCTTCGTCATCATCTTCGGACTGAAGCAGGATCCGGTATTTTGGTTGCATGTAATGTTGGGAGTATAATTTACCAAGTGCTGTGACGGTAGCGATGCGTTCTGGTTTGTGTCGACTTTCAACGCGTTTGGACATGGTGTGAAGCAGGGCAGTGGAAGTATATTGGGGCGTTGCCATGGCCATCTCCGCTCTGAATTTTTGGAAGGGGATATTGTGTGATGCATGACAAATGATGAAAGCGAATAGCCAATTTTTATATTGTCAAGAAACATGTCGAATTAACGATGAATTGTAAACATCGCATTTGTACAGATTTCAAACATGAAACAACATTTTGATGAGTTCCAAATGTAGGAAAGACAAAACAAATGAAGAATAAAATACGTACAAACCACGAATTGCTGCCATACGAACATCACAATTCTTATCCTTCAAACTCTGCATTACGGCAGCTTCCACTACTTGCTTGAGATTCCCATGCTGCTGCTCTCGCGATCCCAACACATCCCCCTTGAGCAACCGCAGCATACAATGCAACACCGAAGTTCGTACCTCCACACTCCGATCACTCGCATGAGCGCACCAATCACGAAAGCACGATTCATATTGCACGGCCATAGTAGGATTTCCATTGACACTACCTGTAGGATTACCGTTGGCTGAATATTTATTCCGCGGTGCATAGAATAATCGACCTAATAACTTTATTACACGATGACGCTGCTCATCATCCTCCGACGATAAAAGTGAAGCTACGTTACCTATAATTTCTGTCAAAACATTCGGCGTCACGCGGTATAACTCGTATATAATACGATAAGCCTGATCGCCATGTAATCTCGTTTGTTGTAAAATGGACTTGGATTTCGATAACGTTTCAGCATTGTGATTCAATAGAGCATTGACCAACCGTACGATGGGAGTACTCATACGATCTTCACATCGTTGAAGAATCTTTTTGCAGAGAGCGTACGCTGGTCGTATGGCTTCGACCGTCTGCGGCACTTGCGCTTGTGCCTGACTTCGCTTTCTACGTCCATTAGAAGAAGCATTGGTATGCACTGCCACCAATTCGGTACTCGTACTTCCCTGACTCAACACATCCAACAACTCATCTAAAATCGGTATAGGAATCTGCGCACTAACACTCGGTTCATACTCCTCAATACACGCAGCAATGGCAGCCGAGGCACAGTTCATAACCTCACGAGGATGCTCACGATGCATACTATCCAACAAGGTATGCACCAACTCCGTCAAAGTTTCCAAGGCAGCACCACTCCCTTGATTATACAACTCAACCAGCACAATGGAAACCTTCACCGTCGCCAACTGACTCAACAACCGGAAATAATTCCTATAATTCGGCATAGACGCATTGGTACAGTGCGCCAAATTGGCCAACTGCGCATGAATCTGAGCAAATATCCTCAGAATCTCATCCACATCCCACGGTGCCGAGGGCGCATACAAATAAAAGGCCTCCATACACGCCAACACGGTATGCAAACGTACTTCCTTATCCTTGTGATGCAAGTAACGCGGTTCAACAAGGCTCTGTACGAGTGCATCCAAACTCGGATGTTCTGGCGAGTTTACTTCGAGATCTTCGGAGCTTAAGGCCGTCACGACTTTTCGCATTCGTTTGACTAAATCATTCTATCAAGCGCATGGATGTGGATATGGAACGTGAGCGCGAATATTTCACATGTATCTATCCTATAATTTGATGTACGCTAGCAACGACGACGTACCTTACTCGTATGACAATCCAAATAGGCATCGGATAAGATAGCTGGAGCTGGAGCTGTGGCTGTGTAACCGCTGGAAGTGCTTCGTCGTGATCGTCGACGTCTTGGTTGGGTGTCGGTGGTATGGGACATGATACTCCTCCTCCTCCTGATGGTGTTGGTGCTGCTGCTGCTGATTTATGGATGGATGGGATGCTCGTGTTGGTGTTCGTGTTGGTGTTTGTAAAATGTAATGGTAAAGTGGAGGCTCGTTGCTCGTTGCGCGGTGTGTCAGAAGCCCCGATTGTTTTCCGTGGGCGGATGGATTGAAATTCGATAAGTTAGCTACAGTGTCTCGATTTGAATACGGCGCGAATGAAGGCTAGATTAGTTGCTGTGACAGAGTGTGTGAATTTCTTCTGTCTACGTTTTTTCTAAAAACGCACATGTAAAAAATATATGAAACGATAGATATCGTGGTTTTGGAACAAAGCCGAGTGCGAGTGCGAGTGAGTGATACACATAATGGAAAGTCGATTGCGGTGTAGATTGTACGAACAAAGTCATTCTATGATGTCTGGCGAGTGGTGGTTGCGTAAGAATTTTCTAATGCACGATCGGTTGGACAACTACGGAATCGTGCGTCGAACTCTGAGCGACAAGCGACAAGTCATAGTTTGGTTGCACAACGGAGAAAATCGCAAATTTTAGACTTTTTGCACTCCAAAATCGCAAATTTTAGACTTTTTTGAAGCCTCCATAAGTAAACAATGTCAGCTACATATATAGACAACATTACATATAGCAAAACTA
>Ga0115008_10002270_pt1 | contig 15936 bp, 13 predicted proteins | sample FraStrMetagenome_FD_87164 | JGI IMG/M metagenome (GOLD analysis project Ga0115008, IMG submission 87164) | Marine eukaryotic phytoplankton communities from Arctic Ocean - Fram Strait ARC3M Metagenome | ecosystem: Environmental > Aquatic > Marine > Oceanic | place: Fram Strait | collected...
ATTTAAAAAAATAACCTTGTTATTTAGAAAGTTAAGTAGGAGTAGCGATCGATTTTTTCGATCGGTTGACGGGCTTTTAGTCATTTGTATGGATTGGCGATTGTCACGGAATGGAACAAGTATCAATAGTTTTAAAGATAATAAAATATCAATAAAAAAATAGTTTAGAAATTTTGGTGCACTATAGATTGCATTAACAAAGGAAGTTGTGACAAAGTGTTTTTGACTTTCTGCGGTAAGTCAAAGTTGATTGACTTTGAATTTTAAAGAGATTATAATGAGCACTGCCTCTGCAGGAAATGGAAAAGAAGAACACATACTTTTTGTTGTGTCTTTCTGCTACCAATGGTACATATCAATGTAGTTTTTGAACAGAAGAGTGACGGGTTCTTTGTCTTTGAATTTTTATTTTTTCTCATTTTTTTCAAACTCAATGACTGCTGGTGGAATTTTATTATATCATGTCATATATTATATTTGGAAAAAATGATGTTCACGTTAAATAGTAAACTACTTTACGCGATTTTATTAGTACCTTCTAATTATATCTTGATATGTTCATGTTCCTCATTTTGTAAGTCGGTGGTGTAATAATAACTCTAAAATTAAACTTCAGAGCAACAATGGCAAAGTTCAAAAGAAAAAACGAAAGAGATTCGTCATTTGAATCAAAAAGGAAAAAACCAGCATCACAAATTAATAAATTTGGTTCACCTGAAAGCCAGAAAACGAGAGTAGAAAGCGAGCGTGCTTCGCTCCGCAGACAAAGAAATGAAGAGTGTCCCAATCAGGTATGTTTCATCTCGCAACCACATGATTCCTCTTGCAATATGACCATGTGAAAGTTACTTCAGCAAGTTTCGACTTGTCAATCTCAATAACGAAATGTAAAAAAGAGTGAATCCAAATTATTGTACTGTCTCTCTAGAGAAACCGATAACCGTAATATTTTATGATAACTAATGAATGATGGAGGGGATCCTTGCTTTAATTTGATGTAAAAAATCAGAGATTGGAAGGAATTATTTTGTACTCTTTCTTTTGGATTCCCTGAGTGGATCTTTCATATTTGATCTTGCTTTTTAGGATTACTGCTGCTGCCATTATTTAAGTTTGACCTGTTGATTCGTGACAGCAGTGCGGGATGCATACATTTTTCCTGAATGTTCCAATCCTGTAGATTGATTACGTTGCACTCTATATTGCTGTCGTTTCATGAGTAAATCGTGTATGGTCAACTATGCATTCTGAAAAGATTTCTTAAGATAGCTGCGGTACACAAGCTAAATTCCCTTCCATATTCTTTTTACATAGCTACGTATTCAATTGAAATTCAAAGAAAAGCTTTTTAGCAAAAATCTTTGAATACGAACTGTGTATGTCCTACGAGTAAATCGAGTATAGTGTTCATCGTCCAAGAAAGAATAGAATCCGTCCTATTCCAGTCATACCATCTAGACGCAAGAAAAATGAAGGAAAGTACTGAAGAGCCAAAAGCCAACACGGCTATGGTCGAAACAAGCATTGAGAAAAATCAAGAAGGAAAAAGCGAAGAGAATGAAGCTGATATGAAAGAGGTATGATGAAACCGACTTAATTTTGAATAGACAGTATCTCTATATCTTTGTTTCATTTTTGAAACATATAGAATTCTTATCTTTGCAAGAATACGTATTCCAAAAGTGCACTAGAACCTTGTTATCTGTTATGAAGTTATCATGGGAACATAATGCGTCAGATTGTGTAACATTATCAAATAAACCTAAGCTCACTTCACCTTTTCTCTGTTTTTCGATTGTGCTCAATATTTTGCGCTAAAAGCTAAATGATGTATTCAACTCGCTGTTCTCTACTCGCCGACCCAAAGATGCGGGAGCAGGAATATCTTCTGGTTTAAAGAGCGTTGCAAAAGGAACATTGGCTGGCGCTGCATCTCTCGTAGCACAACCCATTGCTGGTGCGAGTCAGGATGGCGTACGTGGGTTTTTCTCTGGGTTAGCCACTGGAGTGGCTTCCGCTGTAGCTCTACCAATAACAGGACTTTGTGTGGGGGCTGTTCAAGTAGGACGTGGAGTTATGAATACCGCTGAAGCTATCCATAGTTCCAAAAAGGGAATGACTTGGGACCAAGAAAAACGCGTTTGGATAAATTATGTACTGGATGATGAATATGAGGAAATACAAAAAAATATGGCCAAATTTGAGGGAAAAGAAGGTAATGCTGCATCTTCTTCTGACACAAGTGGAAGACCAGAGAAACAGGTCAAAGATCGGGAATATTACGAGTTGCTGGAAGTTTCGACTAATGCAACCCAATCCGAAATTAAAAAAGCCTATTATCGCAAAGCTAGAAATGTTCATCCAGATAAATGTCCAGATGACCCTGAAGCTGCTCAAAAGTTTCAACAACTTGGTACAGCCTATCAGACTCTTTTTGACGAACAGAAGCGAGCAACATACGACAAAAATGGAAAGCCCGAATCAGGAAGTGCTGAGGTCGAGAACGAAATTGACGCACATATTTTTTTCAATGTTATGTTCGGTAGTGCGCTTGTTGAGCCTTACATCGGAGAATTATGGATTGCTACGACAGCTGACTCTGTTATGAAGGATGCGTCTGAACAGCAAAATGAGCAAATGGTGTTGGAGGGAGTTGAAAGTACTAAGGATTTTGCACGTTCCGCTGATTCGGAACTAGCTAGATTGAGGCAACGGAAGAGAGAAGCAAAGTGTGCGATAAACATCCGAGAAAGAATACAACCATATGTTAGTGGATCAGTTTCAAAGGAAGAATTTACAGCTGGATGTAAAGAAGAAGCCGAAAAAATTGGAAAAGGAGCCTACGGAGCAACCTTTTTGACAACAATGGGACAAACTATGCTTTTGGAAGCTGAAGAATATCTTGGATTTCAATCTTCTTTCTTGGGTATTGAAGGACATGTTGCTAGAACTAAAAAGAAAATGAATTCAATCAACAACAATGCAACACTTGTTGGAGCTGGAATCAAGGCTGCCCGAGTGGGTAGGAAGGCATATAAAGATCTGGAAGTTGCTCAAAATTCACAAAAGAAGAATGAGGATGGAGAGGAAGAAGAACCGAAACCGCTAACCAAGGAAGAAGAGACGGCTCAAGCCAAATTGGCTGGTGAAACTCTTGAACAATCACTTCCAGTAATTTTGGAGCTTGTGTGGGCAATCAATGTGAGGGATATATCACAAACTATCAAAAGATCATCAAAGAAATTGTACTCTGATGCTGCAGTAGAGCTATCAACTCGTGCTAAGAGAGCAGAAGCCATTCATATATTGGGAGAGAATTTCTTCGCTGTAGGAAAAGAAATGGGTGGTTTGGCAGCACAGACTACAGATACTAAAGATATCAAGGCTAGAGCCGAAGTTGCAGTAATGACAACTATGGCAAAGGTAAATATACTATGTCAATCAATCATTTTTCTTTCCATTTCATCAATTATGCTTACATTTTGAATATGCATTTCTTTTAATAGGCACAGGGACAGGAAATGACTCCAGAAGATACCGAGGAAATGATCAATCAGGCAAAAGCAATGTCAGAAGAACGAGAGAAGCAAGCTCAGGAACAGCAGCAGAAATAGTTTTGGTGTTTATCTGCTGTACACCTAGTCATATTTGCATTGAAAATGGGAAGAATACCAAATATAAATTTGAAAAGTTACTTGGGATTTTAATAAACTAAGTTGTTATCTAAGTCAATATTTTACAGCCTCTACTATAAACATTGGATCAAAATAATCTTTAGGTCCTGTGGCTGTGATATCATAAGCTTTCCTGGGCTTGAAACCTCCAGCATATTTGAGATACCTGTACATGTGAAATAATTGTAAGTCTCATTCGAGAAAAGTAATCATAGTAATCGCACATAAACTCACCCATTGATTAATTCCAAATGTTGTCGGTCATTCATTTGTAACCACATAGAAATAGCTTTAGATGGAAAACACCTATTGGATTGAGAAATAATTAATTTCCCACCAGGTTTCAACACGCGGTGACATTCCTTCAATACCTCAATAGGATGAATCAGATAATCAATAGAAACCACACATGTCACTACATCAAAGGAGTTGTCTGCATATTTCTCAAATTTTGAGTTTTCGTTCAAGTCCTGTGCAACGAAATCAGTCAATTGGTCATTTGCCAGCAACTCTAGCTGATTCATACCTGTACCGCTAATTCGTTTCATGTTTTCTTTAAATTCCAACGGGTAATGGCTTACCCATGAACTACATATATCTAATATGGAACTCTCTTTGGGTATATTTTTGCGATAATATTGAGTAAGGGAAGCGACTGCTCCTTCATCAATATGATACACGAAACGAGGGACTGCATAAAATGATCCATCAAACTGTTGATCAGCACGGAAGAAGTCTTGGTCGCGAAACGGTGGTTCTTCAGGCCATTCTTTCACGAGGCTAACAGGACGAATGGGGAACTGAAAGGGAGTGCTATCACCTGTATACCTTCTGACCAGGACTCCTCGGCTTCGTGGATTTCCCTCTGGGATTGATTTAGTTGAAAAAATATGATTTGAGAAAGTTGACGTAAATATCTTATTATAATGTATAGGTATGTTCTACTCACTGCCATCATCGGCATATTTCATTTCAACTTCGTATTCCATGTATCTGGGATTTGATTTAAACTTGTTTTGATCAAGGGCCAATGCTGATTCAGGATCAGACATGGTAGCAGCAATTGCTGCAGTCACAAATGTAGTTGAGCTAGACGAGAGGAATTTTTTTCTAGATTGAAACGAGTTAGATTCAGGTTGAAGAGAGAGACCAAGAACAGATTTATCTGCCAAGTATGGTAACGGAATGATGAGCCATCGGGCAAACACAATAAAAAGCAGATGCGTTTTCATCGTGTTGATCGAGTGTGAAAGATATTTGTTGACATTTGTACAATCTTCGACTACACGTAAGTCCTAATTAATAATGACGTCAATTTTAATTCAATTTCGCTATATAGTAGAGACACAAGATAGTAAGGCCATTCGTAGTTAAAAAGATTCTGCAGGTAAAAAATGTTTAAGAATTTGCATTTCCGGTGAAATTTTAACCGCGACAAAAAAATATGATCAAACATGAATAATTTCTAGCGCAAACATCACTATGGATGAACATTAAAATGAATGATATCAAATAAGCTCTCTCGAAAGTTGTATTTGACACATAATTATTATTTTCCATTATATTCCTCACCACATGCGGGACGTGAAACATTATCTGCCAACGCACCTTGTAACTTCAAAAAGTGAAAAATAATTATAAACAACAACTTCAAAACTATTTCAAAAGATAGATTTGTCACACATCTATTATTTCCTAATAACACTTGCAAAACATTCTGAAGATTACAACATTACATCGGTCTTTATGACTTTTCTTTGACCAACGTTAAAAATACTTTTAACTCTGCTTCATTCTTGTCTTGTACAATAAAAACAGCATTCAAAAGATAATATCTGCTGGTTCGACAAAAACAAAGCGCAAAAAGTAACAAAGGGTTTTTTGTATCATTATCAGAAATTGCACTTATAAAAATAAATTTTATTATTTTGAATTATTGATGATGATGACAACCTTCAAAGGCATTTGTATGGCTGGGCTATGCATCATGTCAAGTTTAGCAAAAACTATATCATAGTCAACACACCAAAAAACCGCCACATCATAGCGGAAAAAAAAGCTTCAGTCCTTTGTCAGGAAAGGTTCTTGTCGTAAGGAAGTTCTAGAATAAAGCCATAAAAAACTCCATAAGGTCTAGTAAGAAATCAAACCAAGTCTGCCAAAAAGGTTTTGATTCTGTACCTTCCTCATCATCTGTAACGACGTTCATAAAAGGAACTGTCATGCGGAAATTTTCGGCTACCTCAGCATCTCCACTCTGCAATTTCCTGGACCCCTCCTTCTTTGATTCAAGCATTGCGTTTCCTGAGATAGTAATGGAAGACGCTCCTCCATTAATAGTACTAAATCCAGCCAAAATGTTCGTCTTGACCATTAGAATCCTTGCACTGTCAAAATTTTGGATTTGGGTAAATATAGGGTGCGGTTCATAATACCCATTACTTCCATAAGTGACCGGATAAAACTCATAACCGTTGTCACCCTCCATCTTCATTTCCATTTGTACAATGAATACCTCGTCTGCGTTACGGGTCAGGCAAATACCAATGGTATCACTTGGACCAAGAGTTTGTGTGGTGGTGTAGCATTGGTAGTTAGCCACATCACAATGACAGGCTGAGATGGTAAATTGATCGAGAATCTGAACATTAAAGAATTGAGGAAGGGCTGCTTGTAACTCTCCAATGTTGAAGACAATGTTTCCGTCATTATCAGTTTCAAAAATCACACCTGTAGTGTTGTTCATAGTGGAGTTACTGAAATACGTAGCATTAGACTCATCTCCAATCTTTTGAATTTCCTTCTCCATGTCACCATTCTGAAGGGCATCATATAATCTTGTTGCAACTTCTTCCATGATGTCTGTAGCTTTGAGATTTTGAGCATCACATTGGCTGTCTGTGATACACTCGAAGACGACCTCGATTGCTAAAGCCACAAACAAATTCACCATTTCTTGATCTAGTCTTCTGCCTCCAAGAAGTGATGTTTGAATCCCGTTGATAGCAGTGTTTTGAACAACGAGGTTAAAGCCTTGAGGGAGCGTGATATTCCCGAGAATGTTCGTGATAGCAGAGTTCACAATATTAGCCTGGGCAACTAAAGATTGAGGGTCCGTGTTGTTGACTACGTTGTTCACAGTAATATTAGGAGACAATGTGAATGTCTGTTGAGGAAGAGCGATAGTAACATCATCACCGAGAGAGAACGTATTATTTGAAAGGTCAAATTTCAAATCAAACATTGTTTTCCTGTAACTGATATCAGCACCATCGAGTTGCATGAATACAATAGAGCAAAACTCAATGTGACCAATGGATTCACCGGTAGTACCAGGAGTTTCGAATGATGTCATGTTACCGCCATTTAAAAGAGAAGGGACGATGTCAAACTCGTATGAGAAAGTGCTGTTCGCAACGTCGAAAATTTCGTTTGTCAGCACAACAGGCTCTGCAGCATTTGCAGCAACTGGAGTAAAGCAGTCTTGGTAGTACAACCTTACGTCGGCAGCACGAGAACTAATTGGAGCTTCAGTTAAATCTTTAACATTGGAGAAATTTCCGATTCTTTGTTGGACATAATATCCAATCCCAAGCGACAGATCTTTTTGGGCAACAAAAGCGCCTCCAACAAGCCACGGTGCTACGGGTGGCGCAAATGCAAGTAAGTTGGTGGCCATGTTGATAAATGTCTAATATGACAATTTTAGGGAAATTGCACAAATGAGAATTGCATACAAACCGATGAATATTTATTTTTGAATATCCTAAGTATTCATTGTGATTTCACGTATTGTGGATACATAACTAAATCATGCTACTTTAAAAGTCGTCAAATTACATACGTTATATTATTTCTTAAGAAAGTTAAGATATTGTTTTAGTCATAATCATGCTACATACCAACTTAATATCTGTATTCTTTAAATTACATAGAAGAAGAAGAAGCAAAAACTGCACATGTATGATCTTTAAGTCAATGTAAAAGCCTGATGGCTTATCCTTTTTTTTGTATAATGTTCCTTTTTTCAGTCTAGAAGTTTTGTGTGTTTTTGATCATTGATAGACCTTGTATTTTACGATCTGATTGATATACGATACGTTACGTACAATGACTATTTTAGATATTTACTATGAATACTTGTCTCAATTTATTAGACATGAGCGTTATTTGCTTAACGGAAAGAAGAAATCTACTGTTCATATTCTTTCTGATTTTAATTTTAAGCGACATTCATATGCAGATTTTACGGAAACATCTTTGTCTAAGAAAGGTTTCTGACCCATCCTAATAAAAAACAAATATAAACTGGTGAATCGCAACTGCATTCCTATTTTTTCCAAAGGTGGAATTGAGGGAGCGTATCATGAAAACTTTCTCATTCCAATCGTTGACGGCTCTGTGCTGTACAGCTTCTCTCTATCCTGCCCTCGCTTTCGAAGACAGTGTTAGTAGACAACTGCACATTGATTATTCTATTAATGACACCTACATCGATTTCACTGATCCTGCAATTGCAGCAAATGGTACTATCATTGCAACCAACTATATCGGAACTTCAGTAAATAATGGCAGTGTTGGTACGAACCTGCTCAACTTTGGTTGTGAATTCGAGATCGATAAGACTGGTTTGGAAGTTGAGATTAGTAACGTAACTGAATACGTTCAGGGAGGACTTTATCAGTGGAAAATCCAAGTAATACCTTCAAGACTTACAGCAAATGCAGGTGGACTTGTAAATTACACTAACGCAACTGAAACTGAGCACAGGTCCGTCGGAACCATTCAATTTTGCACTCGTGTTTCTTCTTGGTTATACGACTTACAAGTTGGTTTCCGTGAAAATAACTACGAGCTTAAGTTTGACATGAGGGAAAATAACTTTACTATCACAGGAGTAAACGTAGAAGAAGATGATCCAGACGACTTTGATACTGATGTCGCCAATCCTTTCTCTTTGAGTGCATGCCAATGCTCCAACTTCAACTGCGTGACAACTCCCTCCTCTCCAATCCCTATCCAACAAGACGCAAGTCTTGTCATTTGTCTTACCCCAAGTTCAACGAGTGATGTGGTAGAGATCTCGAACTTCAATCTTCGTATCGTAGATAGTGTTGCCGGTGCTGTGACTTATGATCCCGTGCTTATGGGAGCTTCATCATGGGATGCTGACTCTCTTACAAGTGTGGCTGTCGACCCCAACTCTAACATAGTTATGATCACGGCTCCTATTATCGCCCAATTTTTTATTCAAGGTGTACAACAAATTGACGCTCTCGGAAATGCCTTCCTTGAATTCGCTGAAACGAAGAACAACAGGGCGGCAACTTTCGCTTCCTTCGGATTGACTTTCGACCTCGAATTGGTTGAAGAAGACGAACCCGGTTGTCTCGATCGACTTTTCTCCCTCTTCTTTTAAAGGGGTCTCAATTGATACCTGCTATAAAAGAGACAATACCGATACTGAGTTAGAATACTACCTTTTTTGCTTTGACTAAAGTTTTTTTTGGTAACATTGCCTCTTGTGTTTCTCCATCGTGTTTCAATCTCAAAAATCACATAAAAATATAATCGAAAATAGAAATAGCTATTGGACTGTCTTTACTGTTTAAAATCTGTTTTCGCAATTTGGAGAGCAATGGTGAAAGTCAAATATTAAATGATAAGCGACATTCGTCACAAAATAAAATTGGTTGTAGAGAACCCATTAATTTAGTTTCAAGTTTGATTCGAATCATGTACACCTATCCTTTTTTGTAAACTAATACATGCAATTATTTGTGTTTGATTTCCCATTGTATTTTCTTCTTCAAAGCAAAGTTTTAGGGGCTAGCATCGTGTCCTTAAATTTTTAAGAACAACAAGAAATCGTATTCAGATAATCAATTCAAGAATCTATAAAAGCCACAGCAAAGATCAAATTCAAAACAACAAACATTTCAAAACTTATTTTTCCACATTAGATTACTTCCATGAAATAAAAACATTTCCTATTAAGTTTTTGTTTATTTCAGTTACTATTCCTGTATTCTTGTAAGAGTTTTACAAATTCAGATTTCTCCATCAATCCAACTGCCTTCGATCCCAGTCCAGCATTCCTAATAGCAGCCTTCAGTTCTTTTACAGACATTTCGCTAGGGTCTTTCACTCGAACAAAAGAATTTGCATCTTCTGGTATAACCTGTTGCAAAAATGCCGCCACATTTTGAATTTCCTCGGGAATAACAGTATGCTGCATACCTTGATAAGGCTTTAGTGAGTAGTTTGTAACACCCAAAGCCTGTACCATTTGTTGTGTCTTTGTTGCCATTGCATAGATAACCATCGGATCTGCTGTACCATGCCCATGAAAGATAGGGGTGTCTTCCAAGCCATTTGTTAATTTAAAATGTTTACTTCCAGCCAGATATCCAGATAACACCACTAGACCCGCCAATTTTTGTTCTTTTTCTAATTGTAGTCCAGTGAACAAACTAAGAGCACCACCTTGAGAAAAACCCATCAGTACCATTCGATTGTATGCCAAACCATTCTTTTCATGCTCTTCTTTTAAAATGGAAGAAATAGTATTCCGTGACTCTGTGATTCCTCGACATTCTTCATTGGATCTTTCATCGAGGCCTGTAATATCGTACCATGATGGCATCGCCATACCCATGTTCATAGTGACTGGTTGAGTAGGTGCAGTGGGAAGAATAAATTTGCAATATGGAAATACTTTTGATAAGTGCTGTTTTTATCATGTGTTGTTTTTTCAGAAATAATAGAAATTAGACATTGCTTATATTTGGGAAAATTTAATCGTAATTCAATACACACTTTACATTTACCTCTGCGACATCTGCAAAACCCTCTGCTGTATCTCCCAATCCATGTGAAATAACAACTAGTGCACTTTGCTTTGATTCATCACGAGGCGCAACTGTGATCATACCTCTCCCCTCTCGAGTAGTAACATGAGTTGACATATTTAAACTTGAGTAGCTACTAGATGAACGGGATGTAGAACTATGATAGGAACTTGGAAAAGCAAATACCGATGTGTATGAAGATGATGAATGGAGAAGAACGCAAAAGCACGCGGTTGTAAAAGTCAAATTGCGATAAGTAATGCGCTTTGGGATATTTTTGCAGTGATTTGTTCTGCTTTGATAAGGAAATTTGTCTCGAAGATTACTGCAGATGTTTTTCCTTAACTGACTCTTGAGCAACAACGATATGGGGCGCATAAAGACTAGCTGCTTCTCCTTGTTTGTGTATCCAAGATTGATTCAGCTGTAAAACCGATCTTTCAAAATATTGCTGCAGCAGATTCATAGGATTCCTTAAATAGTTGATTACATACGTCATTCTAATCGCTTCGATAACGGGCACACATAAGAAAATTCCTCTACGAACTCATATCATATTTATTCATCGGGGATGAAAGCAAAGACGCCGTTCTGGCAAGAAAAATGGAAGAGTTAGGGTTGATCAAAATCAAGGATATAGGAATAATTACTTTGCACAATAACATATAAATCATTCATTTAATCACTCATCAGTAGAAGCATTAAACAATTTACAATACATGGTGGTTACCTGATTGAAAAGAGGCTTTTATAATTGTCGACTAATCACCAGTCAAAATATAATTCATAAACTGAAACATTATTATAAAATCAATTCAACTTCATATCTATAACTTTTTGCAAAAAATGTGCACTTCACATGCAAAGCGAAATTTATTTCAACGATACATCCCTTTCATAGTACTTATACCTCACATTCTATTTGCACCTCCTACACTTGTTGCGTCTTTCTAAATTGAAGCTATCGTTTCTCTTGCGAAGAGAAGGAAGACACATTTATATTGTTTTAATTAGCTAAGATTACCAATTATTCTTTAAAGTTAGAAAAAATGGCTACCATAAGGTAGCCTTTGAGGTATAGTTATTGGAAAGAATTAGTTAGCCTAGATACAATGTAAAATTATCAATCTTGTCTGTGAGATTAAAGCTAAAAATCTAAAGTATGAAAATTGCAATTTTTTTGAAGTGATAGAGAAAGGGTAATTTTTCATACATGATGCGGTTCCGTGAGAAGAAAGCCAGGGGCTACTTCTCACTGTACCTGGATTGTAAAATCAGTTTCATATAAGATAATCATAGAACCATACAATTGAAAGCAATTAAATTGTATAGCCCTTCTACATTTGAGCAGAAATTCTATTCAACAATCCAAAATAAGAAGCTCAATTTCTCGTAGGATGGACGTCCGCATCATACTTTAAGCTTTTATAAATATATTCCTTTTGGAGTTTGATCGATATGTAAAAGTAGGTGAAAGGTTTACCATTAACAACAATCTTGCATGTTCTATCTCAGTTTGGACACACAATTTTTTTTATTATGCTTCTCATTCCGCTTCATTTCTATAAATACAAATTGTTTCAATAGAGAGCTTAAGGAAATGCATCTTTACAACAATTCGTATCTAGGATTAATCGCTTCTATTTTCGAACTTTATATTTTATGCCTCTTTACTTCATCTTATTCTGCTTTTGATGTAATATCAATAATTAATTTACTTAGTTCAATTTCTAAGGTATTCCCTACACTATTCACGCCCCCAGCGAGAATTCAATATTGTTTCTCGTATAGATCGTGTCAATTAAGATCCTGAACCAACACTCCACAGATTTTGGTCTGCTAGCTTTATAAAGTCGACTGTCAGGTGGAGCGTGGAGCTTGATGCATACGCATAGATCTTTTGTGGAAGAGTGTCTGTTGCCTCAGTCAAAAAAATAACTTTGCAATCGCAACGATCAAGATGATTGGAAGAATAGCAGGAAGACTCTTTAACGATGGATTTCTAGCATCCTTTGACAGCTATACAGGCTTTTGTATATCTTCTTTACAAAGTAAAATTTCGCATGGATAATTAATATGAAAAGAATTTAAATCACTATTCCTTCCAAAAATATAGTTCGGTTATAAAGCTCGTGATATTAATGATGGTATTAGCACATTTTGATTTGCACTACGTTGCAAGTAAATTACCTGTACATTAAATATGTTTTTTTATGACAATTATGCATTCAAAATGAAATCAAGCTAGGAGGAAATTATCATTACATGATGACATGATAGAGGAAGAGAAAAATACATGTTTTGACAGTGTTAAGAGGTTCGGTGATCCACGTATTGAAGAGAGCCCCCAATCAAAGGGAACTGTAAACTTAGGAAAACATGTGCAAAAGTAAGAACTTATCAATATTGAACAAGGCGATCTCCATCATTCATTTCATCACGACTCCAAATAACTAAAAAGAAAACAATATCAAACTCATATGGCTCCTTCACTTATTCATTCTCCAATCTGTCTGAATTAAATATTCGAATAAAAAAACTCGATACAGCAACTTCAAATTTTCTTGACAATGATTTTGGCATTGGAGATCTTTCAGTGACTTCATTACAAGAACTGAAAGCGGCAATAAAGTATTGGAATGAAAACTCAAGGGACAGTGATACTATTAAAGTAACAACCATAGACACCCAAATCTTCCGTTTCTATAATGAATGATACTATTTCGGAAAAAAAAATCGAATCATTGTTGTACAAGACAAACGTATACTAATTAATTTTAAAGAGTAAAAATTAAAAACCCACATCGTCCTCTAGAGAGTTCTCAATGAAATTCTTATTCAAATATTTGGAAACCGTGTAGTCTATCTAATGCACATAATTTATTTAGATTAGTCAGGGTTTTTATCCGGTTTTGGACAACGCAAATGTTAGAGACTAATTTTGTATCAATGCAGGATCAAACATATTGATTCTCTACCAATACGTGATATTTATGTATATTAATTACAGCATCTCTTCCATCGCAATGCAATAAATATCATTGACGCAGTAGCATAAATTGGCTCTCCCTACATAAGTCATTGTTTAATGACTCTAATGATTGCAAATACGAATAAGAACTAATATAGTTTCAACGAAAGAGGGAATCAAAAGAGGTTCAAAATTTTATCTAATTGCTTCACTCATAGAAAAATAGTCTTTTTATAGTCATGCTTACGAATCTATTATATAAAGTGAACTACGGACAAAAAACAGAGGATAATTTGTTCTAAATAAAAATTTAAATAGAACATTTGAAGATGAAAGAGCCTAAAAAGACGTGTAAATTTTTTTTGATCAAATCGAATTAAACATCACGATAATATTTCCACAAAATTACATAGGGAACCCAGAAAGATGATTAAACATAGGATTGTTACTAAAGAGAACCACATGAAATTCAAGTTCTGTTTTTTTTTTCGTACTCGAATTTCCTTAAATCACTCTTGCTCAGTTATTGTGCCTTGAAAGTCCGAGACGAACGAGCAACATCACAATGAAAACCTTCCTCTATCAAACTTTGACGGCATTATACATTGCTACATCGTGGAATCCATGCGCTGCTACAGAGGATAACACTTCAAGGCAGTTGAATGTAGACTACTCAGTCAATGCGACAACTTTTAACATGTCGGACCCGCTCATCCAATCAAATGGGACGCTTATTGCAACTAATGAAATTGGTTCATCAGTACTAAATAACAGTGTTTCTGTCGTATTGCTAGAATATGGATGTGAAACGGAGCTCAATAGGACTGGTCTCGAAGTAGAACTTAGCAATTACACGGAATACGTTGTCGGGGGTGTCTACCAGTGGAAGATCCAAGTAATACCAGAAAGAATCCCTAGTAACCTCGGTGGTATGGTGAATATAACCAACTTTTCTGTGTCACAAGGGTCGTCAGTTGGAAAACTTCAGTTCTGTACTCGGGTGTCTACTCACCTAGACGACATACAAGTTGGTTTCTATGAGGGTAATTACCAGTTGCAATTCGATTTCACTAATAATACCTTCAGTCTTGCTGGTGTAGGGATTGAATTAAATGATCTAGACGATTTCTCGACGGCTGTGGATGATTCGTTTCATATCGACACATGTCACTGTGCAAATTTCAATTGTATCGCAGACCAAACTATTCAGCAAAATGATGACGTCGTAATGTGCATTACCCCAGATGGCGATGGGGACCCCAGTGTTGTAAAAATTGCAAACTTTAATCTTCGCATGACAGACACTGCTACTTCAACTCTCGTGTATGACCCTATTATTTTTGGAGCGTCAACATGGGATGCTGATGGTCTTACATCTGTATCAGAAGATCCTACCTCCAACACAGTAATGATCAAAACTCCAGTTATCGCGCAATTTTTCAGCGCTCAAGTGCTACAAGTAGATATGTTAGGAAATGCCCTCCTTGAATTCACTTCCAAAACCCAAGCGATGACATTCGCCTCTTACGGATTGACTTTTGGCCTTGAACTGCCAGATGAAGATGAACCTGGATGTTTGGAGAAACTATTCGCTTTGTTCTTCTAATAGAATCAAAAGACAACATTTCAAAAATTACTAGGTCACACTTGCCTTTTTTCACGATTTTTTTTGGTAAAATGACTCAAAACTTTATATACACAATATCTTCTTTAAATCTCTTACTAGCATGAAATAAGAATAATCATGATGTAATTAAGTCTAAGAGAGCATGTTAGTCGTGTCTTAATTGGTGAAATCTAGAATCGGCTGAAGCATACTATATTTTTAGAATTGACACGAAGGCGAAAGGAGACTTAAATCTTTCTAGATACTTTAAAGAAGGCATGAATATATGTTTTAGACTAATTGGTCCAAGTTCAGATCTTCTAATTAAAAAAAATCTCTGATACTCAATCATTGATGTCATGTTTAAGAGAGGCTGAATCTCCATTAATAACATTTGCGATCACATTATAACTCTTAATGAATCAAATGAAATAAGAAGAAGAGTCTTAAAGAGAACTAATATAAACAGTATCAAAACTCTTTCTCGGCGCAACGAAAATTGTTATGAATATAAAATAAAATAGCAATAATTTGTGGAAAGATTCAAAAAAAAACAGAATGACGAGACGTCTCAAACTTAATTATTTAAAGTTCCATTAATAGTGCCGTATCTCCTCTTTTTGTGGGAAGCTTTTATCTATTTATTATTAGTGGATAAAAATAGTAGGAAACCCAATTTTCTTACGCTATTTTTTTTAGCTTCATGTGACGCTTTTATTTATAAGAGTGCCAAAAGATTGGCAAGATAATGAATGAATAAGGAGAAAAGATTTATTTGTCTTTCCCACTTTTATCTTGAACTCAAAATAATCTACCTGAAAAAAGTTTATGTAC